>ENA-ORDC01000750-ORDC01000750.1-marine-metagenome-genome-assembly--contig:-NODE-750-length-28593-cov-3.935510_pt1 | contig 28593 bp, 34 predicted proteins | sample MGYA00237783_ERZ508515 | MGnify/ENA primary metagenome ERZ508515 (study PRJEB26186, sample SAMN06268792) | marine metagenome | isolation source: Eden Landing Ponds, San Francisco, CA, USA | place... | reverse complement strand
GGATTCCGCCCATCCCCGTCGAGATGGGCCGGGCCCACCGCTTCCAGCCGGCGATGGTCGACCGCGCGCTCGACGGCGTCGAGAGCGTCCTCGCCGAGTACGGCGTCCTCCCCGCGGAGGCGGTCAACTGGCCGGGCTGGACGCGCGTCATCGACTCCGCGACGGACAAGACGTGGCTCCGCGCCGACGTGGGCGGCCTCGTCGAGATGCAGTACGGCGACGTGCCGCTGGTCCACGAGGGCGACACCATCTGCACCATCTCGGACCACTTCAAGACGAGAGAAAAGCGCGTCTCGGCCCCCTTTACCGGCCTCGTCGCCGGCGTCCTCCAGAACCCGGTCGCCGCGCCCGGCCATCCGCTGTGTCACCTCGTCAGCGTCGACGACGCGACGCTCCGAGAGATAGAGCGCGAAATCGAGGCCGGCGAGTTCACCGAGCGCCCGTGGAGTTAGGCGACGCGAGGCGAATCAAACGCGCTCGTGTCGCCTCCGCCCCGCTCGCCATCTCACTCTCACTCGGTCAGTCGTCCGCGCCGACCTGCTCGTGGGTGTGGTGGAAAAACCGGACGTACGGCCGCCCGTCGCGTTCGACGGGCTCGAAGCAGACGCGCCGGTAGCGCTCGTTGTCGAGGAGATTGACGAGCAGGCCGCGGTCGTGAAGCGAGACCGAGTCGGCGGGCGTCGAACAGACGGGACACACCTCCGAGTCGGCGTCTCGGTCGGCGGCTCCGCTGGCGTCCCGGTCGGCGTCGGCGTCGCCCGCCGACGAGACCGAGTCGGTCGCCTCACCCACGTCGCGCGCTACCACGGTCAGGCCTCCACGTCAGGCCAGCCGGTCCATGTCCTCGTCGTCGAGGTCGATGTGCGAGGCCGCCACGTTGTCGCGGAGGTGCGAGACGCTGGACGTGCCGGGGATGGGGAGCATCACGTCCGAGCGGTGCAGGAGCCACGCGAGGGCAATCTGTTGGGGCGTCGCGTCGTGTTTCGCCGCGATGGCGGAGACGGCGTCGGCCCGGTCGCCGAGGTCGCCCGCGCCCAGCGGGTACCACGGAATGAAGCCGATACCGTACTCCTCGCAGGCATCGAGACTCGCCTCGAACTCGCGGTCGCCGATGTTGAAGCGGTTCTGGACCGTGGCGATGTCGACGATATCGCGCGCCTCGTCGAGCTGTTCGACCGAGACGTTCGAGAGGCCGACGTGCCGAATGAGTCCCTCGTCTTTCATCTCGGCGAGCGCGTGGACCGAGTCCTCGAAGGGGACGTTCGGGTCCGGGCGGTGGTACTGATAGAGGTCGATGGTGTCCACGCGGAGGCGGTCGAGGCTCCCGAGGACGGCGTTCCGGAGGTAGTCGGGGTCGCCGTTCGGTTTCCAGTCGCCCTCGGTGTTGCGGAGCAGACCGCCCTTCGTGGCGACCACGAGGTCGTCCGGGTAGGGCGCGAGCGCCTCGCCGATGAGGCGCTCGGAGACGGCGGGGCCGTAGGAGTCCGCCGTGTCGATGAGGTCGACGCCGTGAGTGAGCGACTCGTGGAGGACCTTCTTCGCGTTCTCCACGTCGTCCGGCTCGCCGATGATGTCGTCGCCGGTGATGCGCATCGCGCCGTAGCCGAGTCGATGAACCGTGAGGTCGCCGCCGATGTCGAACGTGCCGCTGGCGTTTTCGAGTCCCATGGGTGACAGTTCGCCGCCAGACACCTGTGCGTTTCGTTGGGGGAAATCGACCACAGGGCACAGTCCCGTCGACCGCCGAAACCCACACCCGTCGGCGGTCCTAACGGTCGCTATGGACCTGTTGTCGATGCGCTGGCGGCACACCCTGTTCGCCCACTGGCCGGTCGACCCCGAACTCGTGGAGCCGCGACTCCCCGACCAACTCACGGTGGCGACCCGCGACGGGCGGGCGTGGCTCGGCGTCGTCTCGTTCGACATGACGGATATCCGCCCGCGCGGGTCGCCCGTCGGATTGGGGTTCCCCGAGGTGAACCTCCGGACCTACGTCGAACCCGCCGACGGCGGCCCCCGCGGCGTCTACTTCTTCACGCTCGACGCCGCGGACCGCCTCGGCGTGACGATGGCCCGACTGGGCTACCGGCTCCCGTACCACTACGCGAACATCTCGGTCGAGGAGCGAGACGGCGCGGTCGACTACGAGAGCTACCGGCCCGCGACGGCCGAGACGCCGGACGCGCGGTTCGAGGCGACCTACCGGCCGACCGGCGAGGTCCGAACCGCCGAACCCGGCTCGCTCGACGCGTTCCTCGTCGAGAACTACCGCTTCTACACGGACGACTGGCCCGTCGTCATCGGCGACATCGACCACGACCCGTGGCCGATACAGGACGTCGAGGCGGAGATTCGCGCGAACACGATGTTCGAGGCCTGCGGCTTCGACCACCCCGGCGGCGACCCGGTTCTCCACTACGCGGCCGCCCTCGACGTGACGGCGGAGCCGCCCGCGACGCTTCGCTGACGTCGTTCGCCCCGGGAGACATTGCTCACGCGTCGCGTTCGCGTGCGGCCGGGCCGCCTCCCTCGCCCGGGCGAAGGTGAAACCTTCAAGCATCGCTGAACTAACCCGACGGACATGGCACTCATCGACACCGTGATGGCAACGCTTCACCTCGTCGTCGGCGGTCTCTGGACGGGGAGCGTCCTCTTTTTCGCGCTCGCCGTGTTACCGACCGCCCGCGCCGGGAACATCCGCGCCGCCGCGTTCGAATCGGTCGTCTCTCGGCTGACGATGTGGTCCCGCGGGGCCTCGCTCGTGATGTTCGCGACCGGCGGCCACCTCGCCGGCACGCGCTACACCGCCGATAGCCTGCTTGGCTCCGGCCGCGGCCACCTCGTCCTCGGAATGCTCGCGCTCTGGTTCGTCCTGACCGGTCTCGTGGAAATCGGCCGGGGGCGAGCGAAAGACGGCCTCGCCGAAAAGAAAGTCCGCACGCCGGCCGAGAAGGCCGCGCCGTTCTACCTCGGTGCCGCGCTCGTCGCCGTCTTGCTCCTCGTCGACGCCGGCCTGCTCCTCAACTGACGCCGGCACCGACTCCCGAGGGCTCCGTAGAGTATCCATACCTATATTCAAAAATATATATTCTGTACGATATGTTTATCAGCTCGGTCCTGGTGAGTCCACGTGTATGCACGGGGACGAGACGCGCGCCACCGAGTCGCCGCTTCGAATCGAGCTGTGTCCCGACACCGGGCGGATACGCGTCCACCGGGAGACCGCGCTGGGGACGTTCACACGGACCATCGACCGATGAGTCCGGACGCCCCGCCGACCCTCGGAACGTCGCCGGTCGGGAACGCGGCCGAGCGCGGTCCCGGTCCGGTGCTCGCGCGCCTCGGCCGGCCGGTCTCGGAGACGCCGACCCGGCTCGCGGTCGTCGCCGACCCGCACGTCACGCCGACGGGCTCCGGCACGTGGAAAGCCTACCACCGGAGCGAGACGCGGCTTCGGACCGCCGTCTCGACCATCGCCGACCTCGACGTCGACGCGACGGTCCTCCTCGGCGACCTGACCCGCGACGGCCGCCCCGAGGAGTACGACGTGGTCGACGAACTCCTCCGCGACCTGCCGGGACCGCGGGTCGCGGTTCCCGGCAACCACGACGTGCCGAAGCGCTGGGACGACTACGACGCCCCGACGCCGGCCGAGTTCGCGGCGCGCTACGCCGACGACGCCCTCCCGTTCGTCCGCCGGGTCGGCGGCGTCGATATCGTCGGGCTCGACTCCGCCAGCGGCGGCCCGGCCCTCGCCCTCACCGACACCCACGAGGGGGCCGTTCCCGGCTCCCAACTCCGCTGGCTCGACGCCGTCCTCGCTGACGCGGCGACCCCGGTCGTCGTCCTCCACCACAACGTCTTCCACCCCCGCCGCCACACCGGGCAGTTCCCCGACGCCGACTTCTACCAGCTCCGCAACGCCGACGAGCTGGCCGCGGTGCTCGCGCGTCACGACGTGCCGCTCGTGCTCTCCGGGCACATCCACTGGCCCGCGACGGCGGTGCGAGCCGGCGTCCGCGAACTCATCGCCCCGGCGACCTGCTCGTTCCCGCAGTCGTTCATCCTCGTCGACGTCGACCGCCGCGGGACGACGGTCCGACTCGTCCCGCTCGTGGGGCCGAAGGGCATGGCCGAGGCGTACACCCTCGCCGCCAGCGGGGCCGCCCACGGACAGGGCATCGCCGCGCACGCCGACCGCGGACAGCTGTCGGCGCTCCCGCTGGTCGACGAGCGGGCGCCGCCGAGACGGGTCGTCGGCTCGGACGTTCCGGGGGCGGTTCGATGGCGGTGAGCCTCGACCGCCTCGCCGACGCCCGCGAGGCACTCCGCGCCGAGCGTCGCCGCTGTGTTGACGAACGCGAGGCGTTCCGGGCGTTCCGCCGCGAGGTCGCCGCGTCGCAGGCGACGGCGTCGGCTCCGACTCGGACGCCCGCCACCGCGACGCTCGTCCGCCAGCGGGGCCAGCGGGGCGGAACCGACGCCGCGCTCTCCGGACTGCGCCGGAGCTACGAGCGGACCGTGATGTCCGTCCCACACTACGACGAGGAGTACGGCGACGACTTCGGGGAGAGCCTCGCCGCCGAGTTCGGCCCGGACGTGGCGACCGCGTTCCGGTCGGCGAGCGTCCTCTCGCCGGCGCTCCGGCGCACGGTCGCGGCGGCGGCCGCGTCGTCGCTGGACGAGCGCGGGAAGTTCATCGAAGTCGTCGACGAGGAGGCCGAGTCCGTGGCGTCGATGCGCGACGATATCGAAGCCCTCCTCGGGCGGCTCGGCGACCTCGACCGGACGCCGCTGTCCGAACGCGGTTTCGACGCGCTGTTGGCGCTCTACGACGACCTCTCGGCGCTCCGCGAGCGACTCGAAGCACTCGTCGCGGCGCGACAGGAGACGATTTCACACCACCGGCGGGCGCTCTCGGCGCTGGTGCCGGACGTGACCGAGTTCTTCTACGCCGACCTGTCGGTCCGGTATCCGGTGCTCGCGACGCTCGCGGAGGTCGGGACGACGCTCGACACCGCGACCCGCCGGGTCGAGCGCCGGCTCGCCGCGACCCCGTAAGCCGATTCGGCCCGGCCACAGTTATTTACCCGTTCGAGGAGACGCCGGAGTATACGATGTTCACGCGCTCGGAGGGATTCCCGTGAATCGCCTCCACCCCCGTATCCGTCTTCTCTGGGTCGCCCGAGCGGTCGTGTTCGCGCTCGTCGCCGGCGGCGTGGCGACCGCGGTGACGCTGTTCGCGCCCGTCTCGATACCCACGTTCGTCCCCGTCGCGGTCGGCGTCGTCTTCCTCGTCGTCGGCGTCGCCTTCGCGCTCCTCCGGTATCGGGCGTGGGGCTACGAGGTCCGCGACGACTCGCTGTACCTCCAGCGCGGCGTCCTCACGAAGGTCACTACCGTGGTCCCGTTCGTCCGGGTCCAGCACGTCGACTCGACCCGCGGTCCGCTCGAACGGCTCGTCGGCCTCGCGTCGACCGTCGTCTACACCGCCGGCTCCCGCGGCGCGGACGTGTCGGTCCCGGGACTGACCCCCGAGGGCGCAGAGGACCTCCAAGACCGACTGAAGCGCCTCGCAATCGCGTCCGAGGGCGACGACGCGGTATGACCCGGCTGTCGCCGCTCTCGGTGCCCTACCGGGCGGTCCAGCGGAGCGCCAGCATCGTGTTCGCGCTCGCGTTCTTCGCGTTCACCGGCGGGACCGCCTTCGGCGGCGTCCTCGGCGGCCTCGGCGGCATCGCGCTCGTCGGCGTCGCGGTGCTCGGCATCGCCGGCTACGAGCTCGCCTACTTCCGCCGGTTCGAGTACGAACTCACGCCGGACACGCTGGATATCCGGTCGGGCGTGTTCTCCCGGCGCAACCGCGAGATTCCCTACCGGCGCATCCAGAACGTCGATATCTCTCGCAACGTCGCCCAGCGGCTGGTCGGCATCGCCGCCGTGAACCTCGAAACCGCGGGCGGCGGCGAGACCGAGGGCAGTCTCCGCTTCGTCAGCTACGAGGAGGCCCGCCGCATCCAGTCGGAGGTCGCCCGCCTGAAACGCGGCGACACAGACGGCGATGCGCCCGACCCCGAACAGGAACTGCTGTTCGAACTGACACCGCGGGAACTCGCCATCGTCGGCGCGCTGTCGTTCGACCTCCGACTCCCCGGACTCGTCTTCGTGTTCGGCTCCACCGTCTTTCCCGTCGTCGCGTCGTACGTGGACGTGCCGCTCCCCGCCGGGAGCGCCGCGGCCGCGGGCGTCGGCGTCGTCGCGTTGGTCCTCCTCGTCGCGCTCGTCTCGTGGGCCGCCGGCTTCGCCTCCGCGGTGGTGAACTACTACGGCTTCCGGCTGACCCGCGTCGGCGACGAACTCCAGTACGAACGCGGCCTCCTCCAGCGCTACAACGGGTCGATTCCGCTCGACAAGCTCCAGACGCTCACCGTCGAGGACAACCCCCTGAAGCGCCGGTTCGGCTACGCGACGCTCCTCGTGGAGACGGCGGGCTACGCGCCCGGTTCGGACGGCTCCAACGGGTCGGGCGGCGGCGGCCGCGGCTCCGAAGCGGCCATCCCGCTTGCGACCCGCGACCGCGTACTCGGCCTCGTCGCCGACCTCGAAGGCGTCGAGATGCCGACGTTCGAGGGACCGCCGACGCGCATCCGCCGGCGCTACGCCGTCCGGTACTCGCTGGTCCTCGGGGCGGCGACGCTCGCGCTCTACGGCGCGAACCGGTTCCTCCCGCAGGAGATTCCGTGGTTCGTCCCGCTGGCGCTCGTCCCGGTGGCCGTCGTCGCCGGCGCGCTCCAGTGGCGGCACCGCGGCTACGCGCTCACCGACGACCACTTCGTCACCCGAAACGGGTTCTGGAAGCGTGAGACGCGGTTCGTCCCCTACTACCGGGTGCAGACGGCCATCGAGCGCCGGACGATTTTCCAGCGCCGCTGGCGCGTCTCGACGGTCACGGCCGACACCGCGGGGAGCATCTCCCTCGTCGGCGGCGACGCGACCGCCGTCGACATCGAAGTCGCCGACGCGGCGGAGCTTCGGGAGACGCTGAACGACCGCCTCCGCGAGGCGCTTTCCGCGCGACGCGAGGCGCGACAGCGGTCCCGACAGGCCGCCCTCGGCATCCGCGCCGCGGAGCCGGACCGCGACGCCGACGCGTCGGATTCGGGCTCGGGCTCTGACACCGGGGCCGACGTGAGCGAAACGCCCGAGTTCGTCGAGGAGGCCGAGCCGACGACCACGGAAAACGAAGGCGAAGGTGAGGCCGAAGAAGAGGCCGAAACCGAAACCGAAGACGAGGGCGAGGAGACGGAGGTCGAGCAGGAGGCCGACGACCCCTTCATCTGGGGCGCGTCGGCCGAGTCCGGCGACGACGAATCGGATGATGACAGCCGCTAGCCGGAGCCGACCGACGGCGGTGAACACCGCGACGAGCGGGGGAGCTATATCGACGCGCGGGTGCAACGTAATCCAATGACGCGAACAGGACTGGAATCGCTCTTGGCCGGAAACGCGCGACACGTCGAGAGCCTCGCCGCCGACCACTTCGAGGGCGTGCGCGAGGCGCAGTCGCCCGCGGTCGTCTCGGTGAGCTGTTCGGACTCCCGGGTCCCCGCCGACGCGGTCTGGAGCGCCGACGGGGCCGGCGAGCTGTTCACGTCGGTCAACGTCGGCAATCAGGTGTGGACCGAGGTCGACGGGCGACTCGTCGTCAACGACGCCGTCGGCTACGCGGTGTCGGCGCTCAAGTCGACGGACGTCGTCGTCCTCGGCCACACGGGCTGTGGCGCGGTGACGGCCGCCTACGAGACGGTCACCGACGGGAACGTCGGGGACCTGCCCGCGGCGGTCGAAGCCGCCGTCTCGCGGCTCGTCCCGCTCGTCGAGGAGGCCCGCGAACTCGGCGTGTTCGCGTCGAACACGCCGGGCGGCGAAGCGGTCAACCGACTCGTCGAGTACGCGGTCGTCCGACAGGTCGAGTACCTCACCGAGAGCGACGAGATACCCGAAGCGACCGACTGCTGGGGCTTCGTCTACGACTTCCAGCGCGTCTACGGCGACGACGACGGCGCGGCCTACCTCGTCGCGGCCAACGACGAGTCTGACCCCGAGGCGCTCGCGGACGTGGTTCCCGAAAGGTTCGAAGAGCGCGTGCGGTCGATTCGGTAGAAGGGATTGGCGGGCGATTCGAACGGGGCGTTTGCTCTGTTGAAAAGTGTTGATTCTGCGATGGGTTGCGTGCTGGATGGAGGAGATATATCTCGCAGACGTGCCCCTCGAGTCCAGCGGAGCGTTCGCCGGGGCACGCCCCGCTTGCTGTCGTGCGAAGACTCATCGCGAGTGTATTTTCATGACTTTCACTAGCTACACTCTTATCGATGGGAACCGTACGTTCATTCGACGATGTCGATAGACCGGGAGACCTTCGAGAACACGAGCGAGGAGGAACTCACGGAGCTGTCTGTCCCGGACCAAGTCCTCGGATTCCTCGTCGCTCACGACGACCGGGCGTTTCAGGCCCGTGAGATTGCAACACAGACTGACCTCGACGAGGGTGCGGTAAGCACTGCGCTGACGCGGTTGAAGCAACGCGAACTCGTCGAACACAAGGCGACCTACTGGGCTGTCACGACTGACGAGGACCGACTGCACTCGTACAGCGGATACGAGCGAGCGACAGCACTCTTCAACGAGCGATTGGGAACCGAGAACAAAGGCGAGTGGCAGGAACACGCCCCGGACGAAGCCCACCCGAGTCTGAGGGACGACGAGTGACGGACGAAGGGAACGCCCCGACGTACGAACCCGGAGATGTCGTCTACGGCGACGACCCGTTTAACGGGGAAGAAGCGGCGCGACCGTGGCTCGTCATCTCGAACCACGAGGGGCAACCGTTCCATGGCGACCAGTACATCGCGTTGACGTTGACGACAAAGACGTGGCACGAGGAATTCCTCGACATACCCGAGGCGAGTTGGTCTCGTGGTGGAACCCCCGACGATAGCCGCATCGTCCCTTGGGGCGTCCAGTCGCTCGGGAGCGGAGATATCGACTACTGGCAGGGGACGCTAACCGACGGACTTGTCGAGGACGCAGTTCAATCGTTGATTGGCTATCTCGAATAGAAAAATCTGGTAGTCGCCGGGAGACGTGCTGAATGCACGGTGTGCACAATTCCGACAACACACCACCAGAACATCGAAAAGAACCGGATAGTTTTCGGCCTCGATTCCGGGGGACTCCCCTTCTCCCTCAGTCGTCCCGAGCGTCGTCGATGACGCTCGAGAACTCGCGGGCCGTCTCGGTGATTGCCTCGAAGTCGCCGTTTTCGATTGCCTCGTCGTCCATGAGCGCGCCGCCCGCGCCGACGACGAGCGCGCCGGCCTCGATGTAGTCCGCGGCGTTGTCGAGGCCGACGCCGCCGGTCGGCATCATCGGAATCTGCGGGAGCGGTCCCTTCATGCTCTTGAGGTGGCCGGGACCGAGCGAGGAGGCGGGGAACACCTTCACGAGGTCCGCGCCCGCCGAGTACGCGTCGGTCGCCTCGGTCGGCGTCATGATACCCGGCGCGACGAGCGTTCCGTAGCGGTTGCAGGTCTCGACGACGCCCTCGTCGAAGTTCGGCCCGACGACGAACTCCGCGCCGGCCTGGATGGCCGCGTTGGCGGTCGGCGCGTCGAGGACGGTGCCCGCTCCGACGATGGCCTCGCGGTCCGAGAAGGACGCCGACACCTCGCGGATGAGGTCCATCGCGTCGGGGTTGTCGGCCGTGATTTCGTAGGCGGTGACGCCGCCCTCGTGGAGCGCGTCGGCCACGTCGATGACGGTGTCCGCGTCCGCGCCGCGCATCACCGCGACGACGCCGCTGTCGGCGAGTCGTTGCATGTCCTCGTGTACGTCGAGTGCGACCATCGTTGTCTCGTCGTTTACTACAGATCGTATTAAATTGGGGGCCTCGCGGCATCGCTTCGGTCGTGGCCTGCGGCCGCCGCTCCCGACCAAGGCCGCCGCTCTCGACCGGGCCGCCGCGGACGACAGTCGTGTTCGTTGTCACCACGCGACATGCTCAAATCCGCTGGGCACTAACCCGAGGTAAGCGACCCCCGAGCGGTATGTGCCGCCCCGTCGCACCACCATGCCAACGAATCCCGATTTCGAAGCGCTGTACCGCGACGTCATCCCCTCGGTCGTCTCCGTCTACGTCGGCGGCCGCCGCCGACCCGGCGGAGCGGGGAGCGCCTTCGTCTACGACGACCGACATCTCGTCACCAACGAACACGTCTCGCGGCTCGCCGACGCCGAAGACGCCGGCCGGGTCGAACTCCGGTTCGCAGACGGGTCGTGGCGCGTCGGCGAGGTCGTCGGTGCCGACGCCTACACCGACCTCGCCGTCGTCGCCGTCGACGACCTGCCCGAAGACGCCGCGGCGCTCCCGCTCGCGGCCGACAACCCCGCGCCGGGGCGGTGGGTCGCCGCGCTCGGCAACCCGCTCGGCCTCGACGGCTCCATCTCCGCGGGCATCGTCTCCGGGGCGAATCGGTCGCTTCCCACCTCGAACGGCTTCGCCATCCCGGACGTGGTCCAGACGGATGCCCCCATCAACCCCGGCAACTCGGGGGGACCGCTCGTCGGCTTCGTCCCCGGGGAATCTGACACCGACGGCGACGACGATGCCGGCCCCACCTACGAGGTCGTCGGTGTCAACCGCGCCAAGCAGGGCGACAACATCGGCTTCGCCGTCTCGCCGGTCATCGCCAACCGCATCCTCCCGGCGCTCGTCGCCGACGGCCGCTACCGCCACTCGTACCTCCGGGCGCGCACCCTCGACGTGACGCCGACCGTCGCCGAAGCGAACGACCTCGACGCGCCTCACGGCGTCCTCGTCGTCGACGCCGCGGGTTCCGACGGAGACGAGGGCTTCCTCCACGGCTGTCGCGGGACGGCCGACTACCGCGGCGCTTCGGTCCCCGTCGGCGGGGACGTGCTCGTCGCCATCGAGGGAAACCCGGTCCGCACCCACGAGGAACTGATGCGCTATCTCATCACCGAGACGCGCCCCGGCGAACCCGTCGCCGTCGGTATCGTCCGCGAGGGCGACCCGCTGACGCTCGTCGTCGAACTCGACGAGCGCCCCGCCGTCGACCGCGACGACCGGACCGGCCGCGGCGGCGGCAGTCGCATCCCCGTGGAGTAAGCGGACCGCGGCCGTACGAGAGAATAATCTTTTGACAGTTCTGCGCGAACTACAACTGTGTCTCCGACACCGTCACCCCTGACCGACGGCGGTTCGAACGTCGTTCCGCCGGACAAGTCGCTGTTCGCCGAAATCGCCCCGTTTCGGCTGGCGGTCGGCGTCGTCTTCTGTGCCTTCGCCGTTGGCGCGGTCGCCTTCGGCTGGCTCCCGCCGATGAGCGCCGACGTGGTCGGCATCGCGCTCCTCTGTGTGGTCTTCCTCGCCGGCGGCTTCGTCCCCTTCAACGGAACCCTCGCGTTCTACGTCGCACAGGCCGCGGCGTTCCTCGTCTGGGGCGCGCTCCGGTTGGCGGTCGACGGCTTCGACGTGATTCCGCTCCTGTTGGGCGCGGCTGGAGCCATCGGCCTCGCGGTCTACGGCCGGCGAGCGCTCCGCGACGGACTCAGAGCGCTGGTCTAAGTCTGGTCGACCGACTCCGGCCCGAACAAGTGAGTCTGCGCTCACTCTCTGACGGTCAACACGGGGACCTCGGCGAGCCTGACGATTCGTTCGGTCGTGCTCCCGAGAATCGCGTGTTCGAGGCCGGTCCGGCCGTGGGTCGCCATCCCCACGAGGTCCGCGTCGGTCTCGGCGACTGCGTCGAATCTCTCGGTACGGGACGCCGATGCGGATGTCGGTCTCGCAGTCGACGCCCGCGTCACCGGCGAGCAACGCAATCTCCTCGACGGCCATCTCGGCGGGTCGGAAAACGGAGCATGGAGGTCAGCGGAGCCGCGGTGCGGTCGGTATCGAACGCCTCAGACGCGGGTGCGGGGCTTGGGTGCGACCCGGCGGACGCTCGCGGCGGCCGCGACGAGCAGGCCGCCGAAGAGGACGGACACGAGGAGTTCCGGTGCGACGGTCAGGCCGCCGACGCCGCCGAACGTCGTAAACAGCGCGTAGCCCGCGATAGCCGTGAGAGCGATGCCGATGACGACCGCGAGGCCGATGCCGGCCTTCATCAAGTCGAGGTTGCTCATGGTCGCTTAGACGTAGGCGAGACGACCGAATATAAACAGAGACTGCTTCCCAGCGACCGGGAAACTGCCCGGGCGTCTCCCCCGCTATCGCGGGGGTTTTATGTCGATACGCGGGTCGGCGCGTGACGGTACTGCGGCGATGACGCGAACATCAGGTGTCGAAACTGCGAGTCGGGTCGTCGGCTGTCGGCTGTCAGTTACGCCGCCGCCTCCGACCCCTCGCCGTAGAGCCCGTACAGCACGAACAGCAGGGCGAGAAAGAGGAACTCGACGACCGCCACGGCGATGAGCGGGAGCTCCACGTCGAAGAAGCCCGCGACCGTGCGGAGTTCGATGGCGATGGGGACGCTGAACGCGATGAGGATGAGCGCCCGCGCCTTCGTGAGCCTCACGCGACCACCCCCCAGAGGGTGTTGAACGCGCTCGTGACCGTCGTGGCCACGAGGTCGAAGCCGGCCGAGACGGTCGCCGGGACGGGGAGCCCGCCGCCGAACAGCCCGCCGCCGTTCTGGATGATGCCGGCCAGCGGAAGCGTGTACGCGAGCACGACGAGCACCGCCGCGATACCGGTCCACATCGCGAGGTTGTCGAGGACGCGCGGGCTTCCCTCCGGCCCCGAAAGCGGCTCGGGGAGGTGTGAATCGACCGGCCGGTCGGACTCCTCGCCGAGCGAGGTCAGGAGGATGTTGAACAGGAACAGCACCACGGACAGGAACAGGAGCGTCCCGCCGAGGGCAATCTGCACCCGAAGCTCGAAGATGCTCCCGATGGGCGTCAGGAAGTCGAAGTTCTGGTACTGCGGTTCGGCGGTGCGCCGCGGGATGCCGGCGAGGCCGGCACGGTGCATCGCGTTCGACATGAACACCATGCCGATGAACCACATGATGACCTGCAGGAGGCCGATGGGCCGGCTGTAGAGCTTCGTGCCCGTGACCTGCGGGACGAGCCAGTACGACCCGGCCATCATCGTCAGCGCGACGGCCGTGCCGACGGTGAGGTGGAAGTGTCCCGGCACCCACAGCGTGTTGTGGATGAGGTAGTTGATGTTCATCCCGGCGTTGATCATGCCGGAGAAGCCGCCGGCGGCGAACATCGCGCCGGCGAGCGCCATGCCGGTGAACGCGGGGTCGCGCCACGGGAGCGCGCCGAGCCAGCGGAGGTAGCCCTCACCGCCGCGCTGGCGCGCGCCGTGTTCGACGCTGGCGACGACCGTGAAGGCCGTGAGTAACGACGGGAGGAGCAGGAACATCGTGTTCGTCATGGCGATGAACTTGAAGCCCTCCGCGATGCCCGGGTCGAGGTACTGGTGGTGAATCCCGACCGGGGTCGAAAGCAGGAGGAACAACACGAACACCACGCGTGCGAGCGGGTCGCTGAACAGCCGCCCGCCCGCGAGCTTGGGAAGCACGGTGTACCAAAGCAGGTACGCCGGCATCAGCCAGAAGTAGACGATGGGGTGGCCGAAGTACCAAAAGAGCGTCCGCGTCAGAAGCGGGTTGACGCTCTCGATGAGGCCGAGCGACCACGGGATGAGGAAGAACACCACCGAGACGGCGACGCCGAGAGTGGAGACGTACCACATAATCATGGTCGTGAGGACCATGAACGTCTGGAGCGGGATGCGCTCGTCCTCGTGGTTCTGCCGCCACGCGCGGTACGAGAGGAACCAGTCCGCGCCGGCGAGCCACGTGCCGACGATGAACATCGCGAGGCCGATATAGAATATCGGGTGCGCCTGCAACGGCGCGTAGAACGTGAACAGCACGTCCGCGCTCATGCCGAGGTTCGGGACGAAGCCACCGAGGATGGCGACCGTGGCCAGAATCGTGCCCGTCGTCATCAGGCCGACCCACGCCCACGAAAAGAGCGCGTTTTCGGCGGGGCGGTCGAGGCTTCTGGCGACCGCCCAGTGGAACACCCCACAGAGGAAGAAGATGGTGAAGACGATGGCGAGAAGCACGCCGTGACCCGTCAGCACCGTGTAGTAGTCCGCCGAGTCGATGACGCGGAGGACGTTCGTCCGGTGGAGCGCCTGAATGAGGCCGAAGAAGGCGCCGATGCCGAGCGAGACGAACGCGATGAGGAAACTCGCCTTGACGATGGCCGCCTCGTCGGGGAACTTATCGACGAACTCGCCGCCGCCGGATGCGGTCGCCATCAGTTCTCAGCCTCCCCGTCCGCCTGTTGCTGTTCGTACCAGCTGTCGAATTCTCCTTGTTCCATAACCACAATCTGCCCTTCCATCACGTGGTGGCCAGAGCCACAGTACTCGTTGCACAGCATCCCGTACTCGCCCGGCTCGCCGAACTCGACGGTGAACTCCGAGACCTGCCCGGGAATCGCCATCGTGTTCGCGTTCGTGCCGACGATTTCGAAGCCGTGGATGACGTCGGCGGCGGTCACGTGGAACGTGACCGTGCTGTCGGCGGGAACGCGGAGCGGCTGGGTCGTGCCCGGTTCGAAGACGAACTGTCGCGCGACCACGTACACGTCGTAGCTGTTCTCTCCGCTCCGCTCGATGCCGGGGTCGCCGAACTTCGGATGCTGGTCGAGCGTCGCCGGGTCGACCGTTCCGCCTTTGTCGTCTATCATGTCGATGCCCGCGCCGGCGGCCCCGTAGGTAATCGTCCCGATGAACCCGACGATGAGGACGAGCGCCAGCGCCAACCAGAGTTTCTCGTAGGCGTGTATCTCCATCTATCCCACCACCGTGAGACCCCGTCCGAGGAACTCGACGAAGTACATGAACACCCACATGCCGATGAGAATCGCCATGTAGATGAGCACGAGCACGAGCGTCCCGACCGGGTCGAAGTCGTCGTGTTCGAGTTCGCGAACGATGCCGTCGTCGGCCGTCCCGACGATAGAGTCCACGGGAGGGTCTGCCTGCCCGGAATCACTTTGGGAATCCGCGTTTGCTGGCACGCCTCCGTCGGTGGAAGTGCGCGCGGCAGAGGACGCGGCTCCCTCTGCTGTCGAATCAACGGCCATACCCGGTCATGAGGAATAACGGGCCTTTAACGCAACACCCCATTCCAACGCGGTGGGAATGGGCGAAATCAGAAACACCGTGGTCGCGAATGGACCGGTATGGAACTCACGCCTCGACGCGCCGGAACCGTCGCACTGCTCGCGCTCCTGCCCGCGGTCATCTTCGGCGTGACGAAAAACCCCCTCGCGGGCGTCGTCACGGCCGTCAACGTGCTTCTCATCTCCACCGTCATCTACCTCCTCATGAGTCCGACCGAGGGCGGACACGGCCACGACGGCGACGCCGACGCGGAGACCGACGCCGAACACGCCGCGTGAGATGGACGGAGGCATCTCGCTCGGACTGCCGGCCGCGACCCCCGAAGCGGTCGCGTTCCTCATCGTCGGTCTCTTCGGCGGGGCGCACTGCCTCGGGATGTGCGGGCCGCTCGTCAGCGTCTACGCCGACCGCCTCGCCGACCGCGAGGGCGTCGACAGCCGGTCGCTCACGCTCCGACAGGTCCGCCAACACGCCCTGTTCAACGTCGGCCGGGCGCTGAGCTACGCCGCCATCGGTGCCGCCTTCGCCCTCGTCGGCGGCCTGTTTTTCGACGCGTTCGACTCGGTGACCGCCGTCGGGAGCGGCGTCCGCGCGACGACCGGCCTGCTCGTCGGGGCCGCCATCATCCTCACCGGCGTCGGCTATCTCGTCGGTCAGTCGACCGCTATCGACCGGTTCACCCCCACCGCGGTCACGCGCCTGTTCGGCCGCGTCAGCGGGTGGGCGACCGCCCGCGTCGATAGGCTCGTCGGCGGCCCGCGAATCCTCGGCCTCGGCGCGATTCACGGCCTCCTCCCGTGTCCCATCATCTACCCGGCGTACCTCTACGCCTTCTCGACGGGCGAACCGCTCCGGGCCGCCGCCTTACTCGGCCTGCTCGGTCTCGGGACGATTCCGACGCTGTTCCTCTACGGGACGCTCCTCGGTCGCGTCTCGGCGCGGCGGCGGGCGACGCTCCACCGGGCGCTCGGCGCGGCGTTCCTCGTCCTCGGCTACATCCCGCTGTCCCACGGGCTGATGCTTCTGGGCGTGTCGGTCCCGCACCTTCACGTGCCCTTCTACCAACCGTTGTGACGATGTCGACGACGACGCGGTCCCGCGGGTCGGCCGGCGGCGAGAGCGACGCCGACGCCGAGGGCTGTGACCTCTGTGGACTCCCGACGCCGACGCCGCCGGTCACCGGGGACGCGGGAGACGGCGAGTTCTGCTGTCGCGGCTGTCTCGAAATCACCCGCGCGCTCGGCGACGCCGCGAGCGCCGACCCCGAGACGGTCGAGCGCGAACTCGCGGGCGAGGCCGACGAGGTGCCCGACGACGCCGAACGGACCTATATGGCCGTCGACGGGATGCACTGCGCCACCTGCGAGGCGTTCGTCTCCGGGACCGCGCGGACCTGCGAGGGCGTCTACGCCGCGGAAGCCAGCTACGCCAACGATATGGTCAGGGTCACCTACGACCCGGAGACCGCCGACTTAGACGGGCTGTCGGGGACGCTCGCGCGCTACGGCTACGGCACGCGCGACCCCGAGGAACGCGAGGCGGCCGAGCGGTCCGACAATCAGGTCGCGCGGTTCGTCATCGGCGGCGGCGTCTTCGGCATGATGGTGATGCTGTGGTACGTCCTGTTTCTGTACCCGACTTACGTCGGCTTCCAACCGGTCGTCGAACTCGGCGTCTTCGACGGCATCTACATCCTCGGCAACATCTGGGTGATGACCTCCATCGTCCTGTTCTACACCGGCTTTCCCATCCTTCGGGGGGCGCTCGTCAGCCTCCGCGCCGGCCAGCCGAACATGGACCTGCTCGTCTCGCTGGCGGCGACGAGCGCCTACGTCTACTCGACGGCGGCCGTCCTCGTCGGCGAGACCCACGTCTACTTCGACGTGACCGTCGCCATCATCCTCGTCGTCACGCTCGGCAACTACTACGAGGACCGAATCAAGCGGAAGGCCGCCGGGATGCTTTCTGACCTCGCGGCCTCCCGCGTCTCGGAGGCCCGCCGGAGAGTCGCCGACGACGCTGACGGCACCGGCGACGGCGGCGTCGAGATGGTCGCGCTCGACGCGCTCGAACCGGGCGACCTCGTGGAGGTTCGGCCGGGAGAGCGCGTCCCGGTCGACGGCACCGTCCGCGAGGGGACCGCCGCGGTCGACGAGGCGCTCGTCACCGGCGAGTCGATGCCGCGGACGAAGCGCCCCGGCGACGACGTGCTCGGCGGGACCGTCGTCACCGACCGCCCGCTCGTCGTCGAGGTCGGCGAGGACGCGACGAGCACGCTCGACCGGCTGGTCGAACTGCTCTGGGACATCCAGAGCGCCCGCTCGGGCGTCCAGCGCCTCGCCGACAAACTGGCGACCATCTTCGTCCCGACGGTGCTCGTCCTCGCCGCCGTCGCCTTCGGCTGGACGCTGGTCAGCGGCGGCGCGCCGACCGACGCGCTCCTCGTGGGACTCACGGTCCTCATCGTCTCGTGTCCCTGCGCGCTCGGCCTCGCCACGCCCTTGGCGGTCGCCTCGGGCATCAAGGAGGCCGCGAGTCGGGGTATCGTCGTCGCCTCCGAGGCCGTCTTCGAGGCCGTCCCCGACGTGGACGTGGTCGTCTTCGACAAGACCGGGACGCTCACCGACGGCGATATGGCAGTCCTCCGGGTCGTCGGCGACGGCGAGAACAGAGGCGGCGGCGAGGGGCGTGAGGCAGGCGACGACGGGTCCGCCGCGCTCGCCGCCGCCGCCGCGCTGGAACGGTTTTCGGCGCACCCGCTCGCGACCGCCGTCGTGGAGGCGGCCGAAGACCGAACCGAGGCGGCGGACGCGACCGCGGCGGTTCCCGACGTTTCGGCCGACGACGTGACCATCCACGACCGCGGCGTCTCCGGCCAAGTCGACGGCGAGCGCGGGCGCGTCATCGTCGGCCATCCCTCGCTCCTCCGCGACGAGGGCGTGACGCTCTCTCCGGCCCACGAGGCCGCCGTCGAGGCCGCCCGCGACGAGGGCGCGGTGCCGGTCGTCGTCGGGTGGGCCGGACGCTCTCGGGCGGTGCTCGTCGTCGGCGACGAACCGCGGGCCGCGTGGGACGACGTGGTCGCGGCCGTCGCCGACGGCGGCCGCCGCGAGGTCGTGGTCCTCACGGGCGACTCCGAACGCGCCGCGCGGCGGTTCCGCGACCACCCGGGCGTGACAGACGTGTTCGCGGGCGTCCCGCCGGAGGCGAAAGCCGAGACGGTCGAGCGCCTCCGCGCCCGGGGCACCGTGGCGATGGTCGGCGACGGGAGCAACGACGCGCCCGCCCTCGCCGCCGCCGACATCGGCATCGCGCTCGGCACGGGGACGGACATCGCGGGCGACGCCGCCGACGCGGTGCTCGTCGGCCGCGACATCGACGCGATTCCCGAGGTGTTCTCGCTTTCCGCCGGGGTGAACCGCCGCATCCGCGGCAACCTCGCGTGGGCGTTCGGCTACAACGCGGTCGCCATCCCGCTGGCCGCCCTCGGCGTGCTCAACCCGCTTTTCGCCGCCGTCGCCATGGGTACGTCGAGCCTGCTCGTCGTCGCCAACTCGGCGCGGTCGCTCGATTGAGCCGCCGGCTCCCGAGCGCCGAGAGAGCGACACGGGCGGCCAGTCGGTCAGCTCCCCACGACGGTCGCCGAAAACGGACCAATCAAGTCGCTCGGCCTCGTCGAGAACGATAATGACAGATGACCCCTTCTCGCTCGCCGTTCCGGAGGGGTGGACCGTCGAGACCGACGTGGACACCGACGAGGCGAGCGCCAAGACCGTCTACGAGTCGCCCGACTCGGACCGGCGCGTCACAATCACCGAGTTCGCGCGCGGGCTGACGCTCTACTGGTGGGTCGACATCTTCGCCTTCGCCGACGGTGAGTGGCACCGCCGCGAGGTGGGTCTCGGCGACTCCTACCGCGACGCCGACGCCGTGAGCGACGCCGCACAGGACGCCCTCGACCGACTCGCGTCGTCGGGCGAGCGAATCGAATCGATAGCCGACGACTGATTTATCACGGTCGCTACACGAGCGACAGACATGTACCTCGTCGCCTACGACGGCTCTCGGCTGGCGAACGCCGCGCTCGATAGAGCCGCGCAGTTCGCGTCGGCCACCGACCGCGACGTGCTCGCGGTCGCCGTCGTCCCCGACGACCCCGCCTACGCCGTGGATGCGGGGTGGGTCCCGTCGCGGGAGGCCTTCGACCAGCAGGCGGTCGTCGGAGAGCTCCACGAGACCGCGGTCGACATCGCGCCGTCGGCGTCGTTTCAGGCGGTGACGGTCGGGCGGGACCCCGCGCCGGGGAACATCGTCGCGGAGCTCAGGACGGCCGCGTCCGAGACGGACGCGAGCGTCATCTTCGTCGGGAGCGAGAACGCGGGTCGCGTCGTCGTCCCGCTCGTCAGCGTCGGCGGGCACGTCGCGAGCGACGACGCCCACGACGTGCACATCGTCCGCAACGCGCCCCCGGAGATTCACAGGCGGTTTCCGAAGTCGCACTTCTATCTCCCCTGAGCTTCGTCCCGAGGCCCGCGACCCACCCTCGGCGCACCACCGTTTCATGTGTCGCGGCCGCGAACGTCACGTATGCGAGATATCAGATTCGTCTACACCGTCGGCACCGACCCCGAAACGGTCGCCGAACGCCTGTCGAGCGCCTCGTCGGGCGTGCTGTCGCTGGCCGACGGCGGCCGCTCGTATGCGATTCCCGCGCACGTCAGCTACGACCCCGACGGCGGCCGACTCCTGTTTCGCCTGACCGACGACGGCGGAAGCGAGAAGCTCGCGTTCATCGAGGAGACCGAGGAGGCGACGTTCGTCTGCTACGAGGACGAGGGCAAAGACTCGTGGAGCGTCATGGCCCGCGGGCCGATTCGCGTCCTCCCGGACGACGAGCGCCCCGACGCGGCGACCATCAACGAACTGTTCGGCGGCGTCCGCGTGTTCGACGAGGAGGTCGACGACCTCGAGTTCCACCTCGTGGAGCTCGAACTCGACGAGCTGACGGGCCGCGAGACCGCCAGATAGTCGCCTCGCGGGCGTCGTCCTCGCGGGAAATCAGTAGAACCCGACGACCGGCTCGTCGGCGGCGAGGGCGGTCGCTACCACGCGGTCGACGCGGGGATGCTCGCCGAGCCACCGCGCGATTTCTCCGGCCGTCTCGGCCAGTCGGTCGTCGTCGACCATGTTGAGGACCGGGACGACCCGCGCCGTCTCGGGGACGTCTTTCAGCCCGCCCCGGTCGTTCGACAGGACGGTCGCCACGTCCCACTCGGATATCGCGTCGCCGACGGCCGTCCCCGACACGTCGGAGACGAGTTCGGGTCGGTGAACGCGCTCGTCGGAGAGCGGCTCGCCGACGACCCGGACACTCGCGACGGGGCAGACGAGGTCGGCCGTGTCGGGGAGTTGCGGTTCGTCCTCGCCGGGCGCTTTCAGCCAGCGCGAGCGCGCGCCGTCGGCCTTGACGAGCACCACGTCGTCGGTGGCGCGGGCGATTCGGTCGACCGTCGCCGGGTCGTAGCCGCGGTAGCGGTCGGGACGCTCGCGCTCCGGCACGACGCCGAGCGGGCGAGTCACCGTCTCGGCGACGGCGGTTTCGGGGGTATCGGTGACGACGACTTCGGCCACCTCGTCGTCGAAGACGGGGATGCGGACGGTGCTCGTGAGCACGCCGTCGAGGTCGCGGGCGAGTCGGTAGAGAAGCGACTTCTTGCCACCCGCGCCGACGGCGCAGACGAGGTCGTCGGGTCCGATGCCGAGGGCGTCGGCGAGCGTCGGCGGCGAGGCAGACGACGCGGACGACTCGTCAGTCATCGCCCGCCGCCTCCGGTTCGACCGTCACGCGGACGGCGCTGTGTTTGTACTCGGGAATCTTCGCCACCGGGTCGAGCGCGTCGCCGGTCAGCCGGTTCACGAGCGGGTCGGCGTAGTGGAACGTGGCGAAGACGGTCCCGCGGCGAATGGCGGGCGTCACCTCGGCCGCGACTGTGACCGCCCCGCGGTCGTTTTCGACGCGGACGGTCGCGCCGTCGTCGATGCCGCGGGCGGCGGCGTCGTCGGGGTGAATCTGCAGGCTGTCCTCGCCGCGCATCCGCATCAGCACGCCCGAGCGGCGGGTGAGCGCGCCGCTGTTGAAGTGCTGGAGGACGCGCCCCGTCGTGAGCACGAGTTCGTCGTCGGCAACGGGGTCGACCGGGTCGACGTGTTCGACCACCCGGAACGGAGCGGTCTTCGACCCCGATGCGAACGCCTCGGCGTGGAGGATTGCGGTCCCCTCGACCGCGCCCTCGGGGAACGGCCAGCGCTGGCTCCCCGTGCCGATGCCGTCGTACGACATCCCGGCGTAGATGGGCGTCACCCGCCGGAGCTCGTCGAAGACGCCCTCGGGGGTCGCGGGCGCGTCGAGGCCGGCCACGCGGGCGGCGAACTCCCGGAGGATATCGAGGTCGGCGCAGGCGTCGCCCGGCGGCGCGACGTTCCGGTTCATCCGAATGACCTGTCGGTCGGTGTTCGTCACCGTCCCCGACTTCTCGGCCCAGACGCTCCCCGGAAGCACCACGTCGGCGAATTCGACCGTCTCGGTCGGGAACACGTCGTGGACGACACAGAAGTCGAGCGATTTGAACGCCTCGCGGACGCGGTTCGCGTTCGGCTCGGTCACGGCGGGGTTCTCGCCGAAGACGTAGGCCGCCCGGACCTCGTCGCCGAAGCGGTGGGTCGCTTCGACCTCCGTGAGCCCCGGCAGGGCGGGGGGTTCGAATCCCCACACGTCAGAAACGGCGGCGCGGGCGTCGTCGTCGGTGACGGGCCGATACCCCGGCAGGACGTTCGGGAGCGCGCCCACGTCGCCCGCGCCCTGCACGTTGTTCTGCCCGCGGAGCGGGTTGACGCCGGTGCCCGCCTTCCCGACGTTGCCGGTCAGCAGTGGGAGGTTGATGAGCGCCTGCACGTTGTCGGTGCCGCAGTGGTGCTGGCTCATCCCCATCCCGGTGAAGGTGGCCGCGCGGCCGGCCTCGCCGTAGGCCCTCGCGGCGGCCCGGAGGTCGGCGGGGTCGACGCCCGCGCGCTCGGCCTCCGCGTCGACGTCGAGCTCGGAGAGGGACTCGCCGAGCGCCTCGAACCCCGTGGTACGCTCGGCGACGAACGCCTCGTCGACCAACCCCTCCTCGACGATGACGGCGGCCATGGCGTTGAGAAGCGGGATATCGAACCCCGGCTCGACCGGGAGGTGGATGTCGGCCGCCTTCGTCGTCTGGTTCTCGCGGGGGTCGACGTGAATCATCGTCGTCCCGGACTTCAGCGCCGGAAGCAGGTACGACCGGAAGATGACCGGGTGCTGTTCGGCGGGGTTCGCGCCGGTCACGAGGAACACGTCGGCCTCCCCGAGGTCCGAAAGCGAGTTCGTCATCGCCCCCGCGCCGAAGCGGTCGCCCATCGCCGCCACCGTCGAGGCGTGACAGAGCCGCGCGCAGTTGTCGATGTTGTTCGTCCCGAGCGCCCGCGCCGCCTTCTGAAGCAGGTAGTTCTCCTCGTTCGTGCAGTTCGACGACGCGAAGAAAAAGACCGAGTCGGGGCCGTGGTCGGCGACGGCGCGCGAGAACTCGCGTTCGATGCGGTCGAACGCCTCGTCCCACGTCGCCTCGACGAGCCGTCCGTTCACTCGCACCAGCGGGGTGGTCAGGCGCTCGTCGTGCTCGACGACGTCCCACGCCGCGGCCCCCTTCGGACAGAGCTCACCTCGTTTGTTGACCGGGCCGTTCCACCCCGCGGCGCTCCCGCGGTCGGCGTCGTAGCGGATGCCACAGCCGACGCCGCAGTACGGACAGACGCTCTCGCTCGATGTCGCCACCCGTTTAGACACGCTGACACACCACACACATGGTCGAACGTGTGACCCGAACGATATTCATCGTACCGCCGACTGCGGCGGGGTGACAATCGCCGGTGGACATACGTCGGTTCGTGTCGTTCAGTCGAACCGTGCACGAGCAGGCAACCGGGCATCGAGAGGCCGAGGAAGCGAGCGGACGCGAGGGCGTCCCGTGGCACGCGCTCGAACGCGAGGCGGCGCTGGAGCGACTCGGGTCGAGCCGCGACGGGCTCGACCCCGACGACGCGGCCCGCCGACTCGACGAGGAGGGGCCGAACGAGCTCGCCGACGAGGAGGGCGTCTCGCCGCTTTCGCTCCTCGTCTCGCAGTTCACCGGCCCGCTCATCCTCCTGCTTTTCGTCGCCGCCGGCCTCTCGCTCGCCGTCGGCCTCCTGCCCGGCCGCGAACCGGGCTACACCGACGCGGCGCTCATCCTGCTCATCCTCTTCGGAAACGGCCTGTTCGGCTTCGTGCAGGACTACCGCGCCGAGCAGGCGCTCGCGGCGCTTCGGGAGATGGCGACGCCGGACGCGACGGTCCGCCGCGGGGGGTCGATTCGGGCGGTCCCCGCGACCGAGGTCGTGCCGGGCGACGTGGTCGTCCTCGAAGCGGGCGACGCCGTCCCCGCCGACGCCCGCGTCCTCACCGCGGCCGACTGCCGCGCCGACGAGTCGACGCTGACCGGCGAGAGCGTCCCGGTCGACAAGGCGGACGAACCGGTCGAAGCCGACACGGCGCTGGCCGACCGCGGGAGCGTCCTCCACGCCGGAACCACCGTGGTCAGGGGGCGCGCGGAGGCCGTCGTCGTCGCCACCGCGATGGACACCGAACTCGGGGCCATCGCCGACCAGCTCGGACAGGCCCACCAGCGCGAGACGCCGTTCGAAATCGAGGTCGACCGCCTCGGCCGTCGCATCGGCGTCGGCATCGTCGCGCTCATCCTGCTCATCGCGGCGGTCCAGCTGTTCCTCACCGCGACCGACCCGGTGGTCGTCCTCCTCGTCGCCGTCACGCTCGCCGTCGCGGCCGTCCCCGAGGGGCTCCCGGCTGTCGTCACTCTCACCCTCGCGCTCGGGTCGCGGACGCTCATGGAGCGCAACGCACTCGTCCGCAACCTCGCGGTCGTCGAGAGCCTCGGCGCGGTCGACTACATCGTCACCGACAAGACGGGGACGCTGACCGAAAACCGCATGACAGTCACCCGCGCGTGGCTCCCGGACGACCGGACGGTCGAACTGGGCGGCGGGTCGGCGTCGGCCGTCGCCGCGTCCGAAAACGGCGGCCCATCGGCCGCGGCCGAACACGGCGACGCGTCGGCCGTGTCCGCACCGGAGACCGCCTCGGACCCGGACCCGGGACTCACGGCGCTCCTCTCCTGCGGTGCCCGCTGTAACGACACCAAAGAACTCGACGGCGGCGACCACCGCGGGGACCCCACCGAAGTCGCGCTCGTGAGCGCCGCCGCCGACGCGGGCCTCGACGGCTCGCGCGACCCCGACGACAGGCTCCGCGAGGTCCCCTTCACCTCCGAGCGAAAGCGGATGTCGGTCGTGGTGGACGACTTCGACGCGCCCGGCGACGGCCCCGTCGCGCTCGTGAAGGGCGCGCCCGAGGAGATTGTCGCGCGATGCGACCGCGTCCTCGTCGACGGCGGAATCGAGCCGTTCACCGACGAGCGCCGCGAGCGCGTCGAAGCGACCGTGACCGCCTTCGCCGACGACGCGCTCCGCGTGCTCGGGTTCGCCTACGCGCCCGGCGCGGACCCCGACGCCGACGACGAGACGCTCGAATCGGGACTCGTCTTCCTCGGATTGCAGGGCATGACCGACCCGGCGCGCGAGGGCGTCGCCGAGGCGGTCGCCGACTGCCTCGACGCCGGCGTGCGGGTGACGATGGCGACCGGCGACACCCCGCGGACGGCCCGCGCCATCGCCCGCGAGGTCGGCATCGACGCCGACTCAGTCGTCACGGGAACCGAGGTGGCCGCGATGGACGACGAGGAACTCGGCCGGGTCGTCGAGGAGACCAACGTGTTCGCCCGCGTCGCGCCCGAGCACAAGGTCCGCATCCTCCGGGCGCTCCAAGACGCGGGCTACACGGTGGCGATGACCGGCGACGGCGTCAACGACGCGCCCGCGCTCGGCAACGCCGACGTGGGCATCGCCATGGGCGACCGCGGGACGCAGGTCGCACAGGGCGCGTCGGACGTGGTGCTCCGCGACGACAACTTCGTCACCATCCGCGACGCCATCGCGGAGGGCCGCGGCATCTTCGACAACATCCGCAAGTTCGTCAACTACCTGCTGTCGGCGAACGCCGGCGAGGTGCTCGTCGTCTTCCTCGGGACGCTCCTCGGGGCCGCGCTGTTCCCCGCGGTGTTCGCGTCCGAGTCGGCGCTCGTCATCACGCCGGTCGCGCTCCTGTGGCTCAACCTCGTCACCGACGGCTTCCCCGCGCTCACGCTCGGCGCGGACCCCAAGTCGAGCGACGTGATGCACAGGCCGCCGCGCCCCCGCGACGAGGGCGTCCTCGACCGCCGGACCGTGGCCTCGATTCTCGGCATCGGCGTCGCGCTCACCGCGACCGGACTGGGCGTGTTCTTCTACGCGCTCGACCGGTCCGGCGACCTCGTCGTCGCCCAGACGGTGCTGTTTACCTTCCTCGTCACCGCCGAGTTGGTCCGCACGCAGTCGGTTCGGCTCCGCTACCGACTGTCGCCGCTTTCGAACCCGTGGCTCCTCGGCGCGGTCGGCCTGTCGCTCGCGCTCCACCTCGTCCTGCTGTACACGCCGGTCGCGGACCTCTTTGGCGTCGTTCCGCTCGGGCTCACGGAGTGGGGCTGGGTCGCGGGCGCGTTCGCCCCGTTCCTCGCGGCGAACCTGTGTCTGGTGTGGCTTAACGACCGGCTGTTCACCCCGTAAGCGACCCGAGTGCGCCCATGAGTCGGTCGCGGTAGAGGTAGCCGAGGACCGAGGCGGCGAGCAACGCGCCCACGAACACCGCGGTGAGTTCGGCGTTGCCGTCGGCGGCGGCCGCGCCCGCGAGGTTCACGAGCAGGAAGCCGGGGAGCCGACCCACCGCCGCGACGAGGACGACCCTGCGGACCGGGATGTCGGTGAGGCCGGCGGCGAAACAGACGGCGTCGTCGGGGAGGCCGGGGACGAGGAAGACGAGAAAGAGGACGGCCAGCCCGTGGGTCTCCATCGCGTCGTCGAACACCGAGAGCGCGTCGACGGTGACGACCCGCTCGACGTACGGGCGGCCGAGAGCGCGCGCGAGGGCGACCGCGAGCGCCGTCCCGAGGACGATGCCGACCATGCTGTAGACCGTTCCCCAGAGCGCGCCGAACAGGTAGCCGCTCGCGAACCCGAGGGCCTGTCCGGGGATGGGCGCGACGATGACCTGCACGATTTGCACGCCGACGAACGCGAGGGGAGCGAGCGCCCCGAATCCGAGGAGCCACGTCCGAAGCGCGGTCGGGTTGGCGAGAAATGGAAAGCGGTCGACGAGCGCCGTTCCGACCAGCGCGACGACCGCCACGACGACGACGGCGAGCGCGAGCGTCCGCCACCGGTCCCGCCGCGATTCGAACAGTTCGGGGACGGATAACACGGGTGGCTACTCGCACGCCGCGGGGAAAAGCCCGGCGCGACCGAATCAGTCGTCGCCAGCCGGCGGCACGCACAGCACCGGGACGTCCGAGAGCCTGACGACCCGCTCTGCGACGCTCCCGAGGAGGTAGCGTTCCAGTCCGCTCGTCCCGTGGGTCCCCATCACCACGAGGTCGATGTCGCGCTCTCGGCCGTAGTCGATTATCGTCTCGTGGGGCAGGCCGACGCGAATCTCCGTCTCGACGGGCACGTCGCGGTCGGCGGCGCGGGCGTCGACATCGCCGACCGCCCTCTCCCCGCGCGTCTGTAACTCGTCGTCATCGGCGGGCGCGTCCGCGTGGGCGACTCGAACGTCGACGACGTAGAGGACGTGCAGGGCGGCCCCGTAAGTCGCCGCGAGGTCGACCGCGTACCCGGCGGCGCGGGCCGCGTGGTCGCTACCGTCGGTGGGGACGAGGATGTGGTCGAACATGTCGTCACAGACGCGAGCAGAGCGAATAAAACCGAACCCGGCCTGCCCCGTCGCCCACCCCACACAGCCGTCGCGTCACGCTCGCTCGCGTTCTCGATTCCCGGCCACCGGGAAGGATACGCTCGCCTTATGGCCGAATCGGGCGTACTCTCTACCGGGTGGTGAGAAGCATGCAGACCAACGGCGAACGGAGGGTGGAACTGTGGATTCGGCCGATTCGAGACGGCCTCGGTGAGGAACACCAAGCGCTGATCGTCCGACTCGAACGACTCACCGACGGGGGGGTCGTCGACGACGTGTGCGTCCGGACGTGGGGGCGGAACGTGGACGTGGAGTCCGACCTCGCACCGACGAATCGAGACGCCGTCGTCCGCGAGCGACTCGCCGAGTGTCGCCACTGGGCGCGAACCGAGGAGGTCGCGCTCCCGACGCTCGACGAGCGGTCGACGGTCGGTTCCGGTCGGATGGGGCCCGAACACGACGCAGTCGTCCTTCCGCGGACGCTGGGTATCGTCTTCCGGGGCGACGAAATCGAGGCCGTCTTCCCCCACGAGCGAGACGAGGGGACTCAAACGTTCGCCGATTGGGTCGAGACCGCGGAGTCGTTCCTCGGCATCGACCACGAACACGTCGAGGTGTGATTCGGGGGTTGCCGCCCGGAACACCCAGCGAATCGGGGGGCGAACCGGGGAAACCCGGATTTTTTCGAACGCCGACCGCCGCGAGCGGCGCGCCCGCCGGAAGGGGTGACTCGCGGCGTCCGCGGAGCCCTGCGGCGAAGCGTCACCCTTACTCGGGACCGCGCAGTGGTGGAGATATGAACGTCCCCTGCGTCCGCGTGCCCCGCGAGTCGGGCGAGGCGGCGCGCCGACGCCTCGCCGACGCCGGCCTGCTCGACCACGACCACGAGATTACCGTCGCCGAGGGGACGCTCTACATCCCCGTCGTCGACGCCGACGCCGTCCCCGACGACCTGGCGGTCGTCGACTACGAACCTCCCGCCCGCGAGACCCAGACCACGCCCGCCGACCTGCTCGGCTTCGAACCCTCCTACGAGCGCCTGGGCGATATCGTCATCCTCGACGAGGACGACCCCGACCGCGCCCGCGACATCGCCGACGCCATCGTCGCCTCCGACCTCACGGCCGAAACGGTCGTCAACCGCGCCTCGAAGGTCAAAGGTGAACTCCGCATCCGCGACTGGGACGTGCTCGTCGGCGAGTCGACCGAGACGGTCCACCGCGAGTACGGCCACGAGTTCCGCCTCGACATCGACACCGTCTACTTCTCGCCCCGACTGGCGACCGAGCGCCACCGCGTCGTCGAGGCGGTCCGCGAGGGCGAGCGCGTCTTCGACATGTTCGCCGGCGTCGGTCCGTTCGCCGTCCCGGCCGCCGCC
>ENA-ORDC01000748-ORDC01000748.1-marine-metagenome-genome-assembly--contig:-NODE-748-length-28667-cov-8.445785_pt1 | contig 28667 bp, 18 predicted proteins | sample MGYA00237783_ERZ508515 | MGnify/ENA primary metagenome ERZ508515 (study PRJEB26186, sample SAMN06268792) | marine metagenome | isolation source: Eden Landing Ponds, San Francisco, CA, USA | place... | reverse complement strand
CGCTGGATCGCGCCAGCCCCCGGCCACGCCCGCTCGATATTCGTGAGGTCCTGCGTCCGCTCGTCGGGCTTGAACGGTGTGTAGTTCGCGAGCCCGCCCTCGTTGCGCTCTGTTTCGTTGGTACTACTGTCGGCTTCCTCCGGGGCGCTGAACGTGATCTGGGGGCGCTTGACGTAGCGATAGACGTCTTTCGTCCACGTCCACGCGTTGAGGTGGTCGGGCGAGACGTAGACGATCGCGACGCCGAACCCGAAGCCACCTGCGACGAACGGCAGGGCGAGTGATTCGATGCCGGTGAGGCCGGCGATGAACAGGCCGACGATCGGGAAGGCGATCAGGACGCCCACGTCGCCTTCTTCGATGTTGAGGTAGGGGATGCGACTCTCCTCACCGAACTGGTCCATAATGCGCCGTGCGGCTGCGTCTTTGTCTATCGACATTGTTAGTGGATCCCTCGATCAAAGTCCATACCGCGATCGTCACTCGCTGTCTCCGACGTGGTTCCACCTGGATCGTTCTCGGTGCGTCGGTACGAGGGCGTACTATCTCCACCCTCTCCATGACTGCCTCGGGCCGCAGCTTTCTGTGCGACGGCATGGCCGGTTGCGGCTTTCGGTCCCCATCGGGCGGCAGTCGTCGCGACGCCGGCGCCGCCGACGTAGGCGCCAGCAGCCACGCCGCCGATGAGGGCCGCTCCCTTCGTCGCACCGCCGAGGACTTTCGCCGTCAGCGGGGTTGCGTATTTGAATGTCTTCCAAGTGAGATAGAGTGCGATAAGTGGCAGTGACGCGGCAACTAGGTACTTCAGAAACGCACTATTTGGCGTTAGTGCTCCTTCCGAATAGAGCAGATCGTATCCTTTGAACACGACTGCTGCTGGGAGGGGTAGAACCGCCAAAGGAACAAACCGCTTGGAGAATCCTGTCGCGATGCCCGAAAGCACTGGAATATTCCCATATGCGAGAGCGAATGCTATCGGCATTCCGTAAACATACACATAGAGTAACACCTCCCGAATGTAGTAGAGAGCCTCAAGTGCCCACATTGAGAGGCCACCGACGAGAGCGAAGACGAGCGAAAGTCCGGGGTTCGTAAGTGATTCTTTGAGGAAATTTAGCATCGCGTCACCCAGAGTTTCCAGACTCGGCATCAACGCAATGGTGAACCCATCGACGATGTAGAGGCCAAGAACACTCACCCAGTACCAGCTAATGATGAGAAATGCCCCAACCCAGGCGGTTTTCTTTGTCCGCCTCGCCTCGTACGTACTTCCGATATTGAATATTCGAACTGTGTGTCGCCCTTGAACACACATCACCAGCAAAAGTAAGGAGATGAGCATAATCTCACCACCAACCAACGCATCGCGTATTGCTGGCCAAGGCCCGTTTGTTGGCGCACCGAAGACAAATGCACCATCCGTTTCGGGTGTAGGAGTCCCGAACATTTCCTCAGTGAGGGTTTCATAACCAGTGTTCAATCCCTCCATGAAGAGGGAAATCACCCAATCGACGACGTCTTTGAATCCCTCTAGAACGACATCAATCAGGTCCACCATGGTTAGTCCTCACTAATCGTGATTTCACAATTGTCGAACTCTTCTGACGCAGAGTAGTGGATACTGTATGGCTTAGAAAACCGGTTGTCCCCTACTCGTGTCTCTAGGATGACTTCGAAGGCTCCGTTTTGTTCTTCGCTCCTACATGAAGTCCCCTCACCTCGAACGAACGCAAATGGTGAGCGGTAACTGTAGAGTACAAGCTGTTCTCCCGGTTCGATGACCACCTCATCAACTTCTGTATCCCTTTCTGGGTTGTATATGCCACTGACGTCCTCGTTTTCGTCATAGTTTGTCCCCTCTTCATCTGAGGGATACGGGACATCTCCAATGAATAGGAGCTGCGTTATCGCCTCTGGGCCATTACCTTGGTTTTCAACGGATACGAATGCTTCTTTAGCAATTTTATCGCCTGAGCTATCCCACATCATGTCCGGTTGGTTCTTCCCGATTCCCATTTCCAAGATGCTTAGATTCGGCTGGATAGAGAGCGAACTCTCACCAACCGTCTCCTCACCACTGAGAGCAACAACCTCGTACTCGCCCGGCTCATAAGTCGTTCCCAGATCGAAGGAGACCTGTTGTGACCCCGCAGCGACTTCACGCTGACCGAATAGCTCTCCGTTTGGCTGAATGAGGTTGATCAGGTCGAACTCTGAATCCGCGGCGAACTCGACCACGAGTGCTGTTCCATTGACGGTCACCTGCTGGAACACTCCCGACCCATCTACAGGGTTCTCGCTTCCATTAGGAGTGGTGCTTCCGTTCCCGTCTAGACACCCGGCCACGCTCACGAGAGCGGCGCCGGCGACTGTTCGGAGGGCGGTCCGTCTGCTGAGGTGGGGATTGTTTTGAGTCATGGGTTTTGTCCGAAGATGTCTTCTGGGCCAAGCATCCGTAGGAGTCGCTTGCCAGCGTAGAACATCACGAAGAACGGCAGGAGCTGCCAGCCGACTTCGAACACCAGCGCAAACCAGCCGTCGATCGTCCCGAGTGGGTGCCAGCGGGCCGTCGCGGTATCACTCACGTATGCCGGGTCGTGACCGAGCCACGAGCCAGGATGGTACCGAGCCGTGTAGATGCCCGGTTCGTCGATGGTTACAATCGCCACCCCGGAGGCGTTGGTCTCGACGCGCTGATCCGCGACCGTGATGTACCCGTTTCGGGTGGTGCCGCCGATTGGATATTGACGGCTATCGTCGAGCGCGATCGGCGCACCAGTTTGATTGTCCCGCAGTTCGACCCTGAGCGTCGCTTGGGACTGATTCTGTTGAATGACTTCGACAGTGAGATTACTGCGGCGGAGCTGTCGCTCGGAGCCGGCGTCCGGCTCAACGATTGACGCATTCACGCCCCGGACGATTCCCGCTACGTGCAGCGCCTCTCGATCGACGTTCTTGGCTCGAACGGCGACGCCGTACGTCGTCGTGTACGACTGGTTGACGATGTCGATGGTGACGTTCTCACCGATGGTGCCGACTGGCGACGGGCGGTCAGTCCCCCAGGTCTCGATGAGTTCCGGCCCGTCTCGAACCGGCTCGGCACGCGGCCCGATCCGCGAGGGATAGGCGTGGACGTACACCGGAATCGCGTCTGACTCGACGGTGGCGCTATCCGTGCGATTCGACCGGACGAGCGTGTCCCAGTTGGTGTTCCGAGCGGTGTAGAACCGCCAGATGCCACGGACCCGTGCCTCACCGTCCTCCGTGAGCGTGTACCCCTGCCACGGCCGCGACTGGAAGATGGCCACGCCGGCGTCGCCGTTCGGATACTCGGCGTAGTAGGGGTACGCCGAGAGGTCGTAGATCTCGACGGCGATCGAATCGGAGACGTTCCGTGTTTCCGTCCGATAGGTGACGTCGACGTCCGTCCGGTCACCCAGGTCGGTTCTGACGGTTTTCTTCAGCCGGACGCTAATCTCCGCTTCCAGCGTGAGATTCGCACTCCAGTCGTCCTCGATCTGGTAGTCGAGGGCAGGCGTATGGGCCCCGTCACGCTCGGCGATGGTCTCGCCGTTCTTCTTCAACCGGACTTCTTCGATCTCGTGCTCCGTGAGCGACCACGAGATAGTCGTGTTGCCGGAGGAACTCCCGTTGGGGACGCGAACGCGGTAATCAACGAACCCGCGCATCGTCCCATTCGGTGCGATGTACAGTGGGGTTTCACCGGACTCGAGGTGTCCACGAGTAGAGGGCTGGACCGCGAAGATCGTCGCGTGAGCATCCTCGATGAAGACGCCGTCCTCGAGGTCTGCGTGCGGTGGATGTACGGACGTATCTGGGCCGCCGGCGTCGAGGTCCTCGAAGTCGTTCCGCGTCCACGTCGCCGCTGTCGCGGGCGGCCGTTTGAACGTAATGTCCGTCCCGTTCGCGACTTGATGGACAGCGGAGCGGTCCTCGCCGTAGCGCTGGCGGTACTCCTCTTGAGTGATGTAGTTGTCCGCATCACGTGACCACAGCGTTGCCGACTCGTTTTCCGTGAGCCCGTTCCCCTCCGTACCTGGTCGTGGCGGGTCAGCGGCGACGATACCCGTGACTAGGCTCGTCGCGAGCAAACCGGCCATGAGCACGGAGAGCTCTCGATGGTTCATAGGGCTCGCACGGGGACTGCGGAGTGGTTACCAGGGGACGAGGTCGACACACTGCGCCAGCGGGAGGCCCATCATCGACCCGGCGACGGTGTACAGCGGGCCGAGCACGACGAGGACGACCGCGGACTTCATCGCCGACCGTTTGTGGCGCTTGAGGCCCTTCTTCTGCTCGGGATTGAGGGTGAACATCTCGATGAGGGAGTCAGCCTGCCAGACGATGGCGAGGCCGACGATCCCCAGCGCGGTGGTCAGCTGGAAGAACCCCTCAATCATACTCGGGAGGTTGTCTGCGCTACAGACCGCGTTACTCTGGGCGGCGACCGGCTGGACAGCGAACAGGCTCAGGAGGACGACGGTGAGCGCTGCCTGCCGAGGGATCTTCCCGGTCAGCGGTGACTGGTTTTCGACGCTACGCTCAGGGTCGGAGGGAGTCTGGTCCTGTGACATAGCGGGTTAATCATCGGTGGCGTCTCCAGCCGTTGGCTGGTTCTGCTGCTCTTCGACGAGCGACTGGAGGTCGTCGAAGCGGTTGGTGTCCTCTGCGATCTCTTCGAGCGTGTAGCCCTGCTCGCGGGCCCGTTCGAGGAGGTCGCGGAGTTCATCGGGGTCAACACCGCGGACTTCCATTTCCTCGCGGAGGGCGCGGCGATAGAGGGCGGAGGCATTGATGTGGTCATTCCACATCAGGTACAGACTATCGATGTCCTCGATCGTGACTGACCTCGTAATCATACATGCGGGTATGGGTATACACCGGCATAGTCCCGGTGTGTAATGGTGAAATGTCAGTATCATTCATAAATACTTTCTGGGAACTATCTATTGAAGAATATTAGGAAATATATAATCATATGAGCTTTCGGCCTGAAAATATTAACCAGCAAGAGTCGAATAACAGGCTGTCTGTTGGTTAATAGAAAATCTCATCCGAGTTCCACGACCTCTCCACCTTCCCCATCGAGGATTTCTCGCACTTCAGCCAGAAGGTCCTGCCCCTCCTCGTGGAGATGTGTGCCTTCCTCAAGGTCACACTCGTGCGCATCAAGCTGTTCAATAATTTCTTCGACACGGCTCAGCCGGTCGTGGATCTCCGGATCGTTTGCCACGCTTAGATCACCCCCAGCCACAGCCCGGTGATAATCAACAACAGCAACAGTAGCACGGTGATTGCGGCCTTGTAGTAGATTGGCGCGAGACCCTCTGGTGTAGCCGCCTCATCGACTGCTTCGGCGAGTTCTTGTTCGTGTTCGTGTTCCTGCTCAAACGTTTCGTAGGCGGCCTCGAACTGCTGTTCCAGCGGTTTGATCTCACTGGCGAGGAACTCCTCACGTGAGGTAGCAATATACTCCCCGGCAGCGGTCGGCGTAATCGTCGCGACATCCGCCACTTGATCGGCGATCAACCGATCGTCAGTATGGCCGATGGCGGTCACGATCGGCGTGTTCGCTGTGAAGATCGCTTCCGCGACCCGCTCGGTGTTGAACGCCTGAAGGTTCGAATCGCTCCCACCACCGCGACCGACGATAATCGCGTCGACGTCCTCTGACCGATCCAGATGGTGAATCCCGTTCGCGATGGACGTCGGTGCCTCCGACCCCTGGACGGTCGCATCCTTGACCAGGATGTCGACGGTGGGGTCCTGCTCGTGGATCGCGCTCTGGATATCGTAGCGAGCGTCACCCCGGAGTGAGGTCACGACACCGACCCGCTCCGGGAACGCCGGCGGTTGCTGTTTCTGCTCGTCGTCGAACCAGCCACGCTCTTCGAGTTCGCTTCGCAGTCGTTCGACCGCGGCCGCTTGGTCGCCGTCGCCGACGACGATCACCTCCCACGGCTTGAGATCGATTTTCCCACCCTCAGTCCAGTAGTCGATATCGCCTTCGAGGATGACCTCAGTTCCGTCCTCGAGGTCAGCATCCATCTTCCGATAGCGGTTTGCCCAGATCATACAGGGAAGTTCGGCGTCGCCATCGGTGAGAGTGAAATAGAGCGCAGTACTGTTCTGATGGAGATCCGTGACTTCGCCAATACAGCGGACACCGTCGAGGGCGGGCGCGTCCTCGACGACCGACGCAATCCGGTCGTTCAACTGTGATACGCTGAGGACTTCTCCTGCATCGGGCTCGGCTGCCTGTCGTTCAGCATCTGGTGCGTCCGCCATACACGTCTACTAACTTTTGAACAAGAACCTCAAAAAGCTATCTTCGTGCTGAATATACCACCTCAGCAATAGAATCGTAGTAGGGGACGCCTCAGATCTCAACAGATCATCTCGCTCGTGCAGCGTAGAACTACTCCGTTAGCTCTCCGTCGTCGAGTTCCTCATTTGCGACCTCGATCAGTTTCTGCAGTCTGTCGTTGAACTCGTCCTCGAACTCTGTATGTAGTGCGTCATCGTACATCCGAAGAGTTCGCCCCAGCCCAATCGCAGCAAGCCATTCTTGGAACTGGTTGTTGTTCATATCGTCAACCGATTTACTCAATGCATCCGTGTTCGAACCAGTTGCCCAGAGCTGAAGGAGATCGAGGTCGTTGATCATCGCAAGACGAGCGAAGTCAGCAAATGCAGCGCTCAAATCTCGGGATAGCTGTGTGTAGGAGACAGAATCACGGTCAAGTTCCTGCTCTCCCCCCAGTAGTTCATTGACGTACGAGAGCGAACGCAGTGACAGGAATCCATCTCTATCGACTGCCATCGGTGGGTTGCTCTCCGAATCTGCGATCTTAGACAGTGCTTGGCCACAGGATCCGCAGTAATGGTGAACTGTCTTGACTCGGCTCCCACAATTCGGGCAGTAGGGCATACTGTGAACTACGAGCCATAGGTACTGAGATTTTACCGGTACGGAATCCGTTTCGGCTGGTCCAGCAACTCAGTCACCTGTACTAGAACACCCCCTATTATGCTATATTGATAAATGAAATGTAAAGGTGATGAGAGAATACTGGAATACTCGACGATTCATCTGATGCAATTCCTCGCTTCGCGACTACGCTGTCAACTGCATCAAGTTGGTGTTCGTTTTGGATGATCGGACCGATAGTGACCAATCAATCCCAGCGTACTGACTATCGGGAAAGAAGCGGTTTCGAAGTGCTACAATTCAGTTAGATCGCCAGTCTGTGACCAAGACGTCGACTCGTATAGCTCAGCGGCGGGAACCGAGGTGGAGAGTGACTGCTTTGAGCTAATTCGAACCGACCACGTTGTTGGGCTACCCAGATTTGGCACTTCGACTTCGTATAGGTAAGCAACGTCCTGAGGCACCGAATCACGCGAGTCGAGAACTCCCAACCCAAGGAGTCCGCGTGGCTGATCGAGGTCCGTGAGCCAATCCAGCGAACTCATATCGTCTTCCTTCGTGCAGTTGTCAGCGGCATCAGCCAGTTGCTGGAATTGTTCGAGAGTGATGAACTGGGCAGCAGCATAGGTGGGTCCACGGACACATCCTGTTGCAATTAGAATTACGCGTAGTGTCTGTAGACGTTTGATCACGCGCTCCGGAGATCCATCATAGTGCTTGTACACCTGTGCGACCTGACCGTGATCCGGACTTTTGAATCGGATCAGACAGCTTGTTGACATCGAATCAGGTAACGATGACCGGTTTTACGCACCGGCACCCATTCACGGTGCCAACAAACACAACCACTGCGGCGAGATGGACTACACAACAAGTGTTTTTTGACGACGGCAGTGGAACCCTTCTGTATGCCAGCCGGGGATCCGTCGGGAAGCGAAGAGGAACAAGCGACCAGCGGTGCTGACCTTGATGATATTCTGGAGACGATCGCCGGTGATGTTCATAATCGGATGAGCGAGGGGGACGTCGAAGACGCGTTCATCGATCGTGGATTCTTTGAGGCGCTTGGGTTCGAACAGCATGGTGGTGACATCCAGAAGGAACGACGACTCAAGGACGGAACGCGGCCTGATATAACGACCCTGCGTGACAGCAGCGCCGTCGTTGCAGTCTACGAATTCAAGTCACCGACTGAGTCGTTGAATGACCATACCTCCCAACTGGAAGGGTATGTATCCACGCTTAAATCGGAGTATGGGGTGCTCACGAACGGTCGAAGCATCCGCCTATACGAGCGAGATGGTGACGGGATGGAACGAGTCGTCGAGTTCGGACTGGGCGACGCGTCCGGTGTCGGCTATCTCGATACTGTCGCCGATGCGCTCGATAAAGGGGAGTGGTCGTTAGGGTCGACGCCCCACGTCGAGGAGTACCGGGAGTGGATCGCAACGAACCAGTTGGGACTCGAGTCCGAGATCGCCCAGACATTCTTTTTCGATACTTTTCGATTCGATCGGCAGGGATCATTCGGTGAACTGGTTGAGGCAACGATGGCACTGTTGTCGGAACTTCGTGATGAGCAAGATCAGTCGTTCGTACGTGGTGCGTTCAAATTCTGGCGACAGAGTTACGCCGATATACCCAGCAAAAAGAACGTCCCCCGGGCTTGGTATCCGTATGTCGTTCCTGACGGTGAAACCGAGATTCAGGACAACATCAGTCAGGATCTCCTTGCTGATTTCATGTTCTCACTGGAGACTGGATTCGCTCTCCTCTCACGGCTCTTTCTTGCCAAGGCTTGTGACGACTACGGCTTCTTTGAGAACGATCCGCTGCGCGGCCGACTTGATAATCTCGGTGATCGGTCGGACAGCATCGACCCTGCTGAGTACCCTTCGCTCATCGATTCGGTGTTCGGCCAACTTCGGAATGAGCTGATCGAGAGTCTCTTTGAGGACGATCTGTTTGTCTGGTGGACCGACGGCTATCGAGACACGATCGCCGAGTCAGAGCATGCTGCGCGTTTCGGCGATCTTAGTGGGGCAACCGATGTCGATCCGTCGGTTGAAGCCGTTCGCGACTCGTTCAGCAAGGCTCTCGGAGAACTGTTTTTTGCGGTCCTGAAGTTCGACTTCTCGGATGTCGATAATGTTGACCTTCTCGGCGGGCTATATCAACGATATTTCGATGCAGACACCCGGAAAGCCCTCGGTGAGTTTTACACGCCGTCAGAACTTGTCGATTTGATTTTGGACCGGGTCGGGTATCAGCAGGGGGTTGGCCGCAAACGACTGATTGACCCCTCCTGTGGGTCAGGGACATTTCTTACCGAGGCGCTACAACGGCATCTCGAAGATGTCGAACGGCGCTCACCCGACCCTGACTGGGCGGAAGAACTCCGTTCGCTCTGTCTTGAGCCGCGAATCGTGGGGATCGATATTCATCCCTTTGCAGTGTTGATGGCACAGATCAGCTTCACACTCACTATCCTCCCACAATACCGCTCGGCCAAACGCGCAAACCCCGAATTCACGCTACGGCGACTGCCGATCTTTCGGGCGGATACGCTCAAGAACGAGGTGAGCGGCCCTGGTTCCGATATCGATGGCCAGGGCCAGCAGACGTTCAACACGATTCAGGAGAGCAGTACAGACGTCCGCGTACCGATCGACCTGCCGCTTACGGCCGACAGCGAGCCAGGCGATGACGGTGATGAGTTCCTCACTCGTGAGCTGACACTTCCGACGTACGACTCCCTACAAGAACGAGGTGGCTCGACAGTCGGCGTCGTCGATTATGGTGATTACTTCCGCGTGCTTCAAGCGATGCTTGACGTGACTCGCGCCCACGTCGATGCACCCACGCCAGGGGGAACGCTCACTGGTTATGACGCGAATATCGCCTCACTTGATCGAGCCCTCGACCAGTATCTCGATCACGGGGCCGGCTCCTTGTCTCCGTTCCTCGAATCGTACGTGGAGGGCCTCCTCGAACTGATGGCCGAACTGCAGTCTGATCACGGTGACGGACGGCTGTTTAAGATGTTCGAGGACGTCACGCTCGGAATCGTCGTGAAGAACTACCTCGAATACGATTACGTGGTTGCAAACCCTCCATACGTCGAGAGCGGCAAGATTCCTGCAGGGGATAAGGACACATACGAGCAGGTCTACTCAGCAACGTACCCTGACCGGAAGACGGATCTTTACTGTCCGTTCTACCAGCGTGGGGTCGACTGGCTCAAGCCGGATGGCACACTCGGATACATCACTCCGAATCAGTTCATGGTGGCCCGGTATGGTCGTGGAGTCCGATCGTATCTTACCCAGCAGACAGAACTCCAAGATCTATTTGACTTTCGCGACGCCGGCGTCTTCCAAGACGCTACGAACTACCCGGCGATTGTCGTCGCCTCGAAACTCAATGAGACGGGTGGAGCGCCTGAAAACGACATAAACTGCGTTCGCGTCAAGGGCGGCGACGAAGAGGATACGGAGGGTACAGACGATCCCGACAGTAGCGAAGACGAGAACGAGTTCGACATCGATCAGTGGGTGGATACCCGTCACGAAACCGAGGAAGACGGGACTTCCCTGGATACGGATCTGGACACCGCAGTAGTCTCTGAGATCCGCGACCACTGTGAGCAACCTGGACGCTACACACACGTCGACACCTTCCAGTTCGCACAGGGTGACCTCCGCGAAGAGTTCTGGGCCCCGATGCCGGCCGACGAATGGGGGCTGTTCCAACATTTGGAGGATCAGCGAGACACCCGGCTATCTGGGCTAATCGATCTCCATGCAGGGACCCAGACCGGCATGAACGACGTGTATCTCGTCGTCCCAACGGAAGAATATCGGATTGACGCCGATGAGACCGGAGGAACCGTTGAAGTGGTTCCAAAAGGCTTGGACGAGACTGTGGAAGTCGACAGGGCATTGCTCCGCCCATGGCTCCAAGGCGAGGACGTGACTCGCTGGCGATCGGACTGGTCGGGTGAACACGTGATCTTCCCCTACGAGCGGACCCAAGGGGACGGAGGCATCGCTTACGATGCCATCGACCGGGAAACCATGGAAAACGAGTACGAGGCAACAATAGATTACTTCGAGCGATTCGAGGCAGATCTCAAAGGGAGAGAGGGTGGAAAAATGCAGGATGCGGCGTGTTGGTACGAGTTTACCGCCCCGAAGAGCCACAAAGAACACTCCGAACCCAAGCTGATCTGTGCGGAGACCGCTGATAAAACCCGGTTCATGGTCGATGAAGACGGGACTTGGCTGTTCAAGTCCGCCTACGGCGCCCCGTACCCGCCAGAGTATGCAGACCGGCGGGACTATCTCTCGGCGTTCCTCAATTCGAAGGTCTTCGATTATTACCTAAAACACGTCACGTCGCTCAAATCCGGAGGGTATTATAAATATACAACCCAGTACGTTGGTCGCGTCCCGATCGCTACTGATCCCGGGGCACAGAGAGACGAGTTTGCGGAACCAGTCGATCAAATACTCGAACTACGTGACACCGAACTACGGACACAGCGGTTTCCGGAGGCGTATTTAGATGCTGTGACCGGAGAACAACGGGTTTTGACTCACCAGTGGGACGAGAGTCACTCCCCAGTCTCAGAGGCTAGTCACGAAGAGGACCTCGACGGGCCGATCGTCGTTGCCGAAGGCGAACAAATCGTCGACGACTGGATCCGCGAAAGTGAGGCGAACGCAAAGTACGTCGCTGCCGCGATGATGAACCGACCCGTACAAGCGGACGAGGTAACGCGAATTGTCTACCCTGACAGCGACGCAACAGTCGAAGTGATGCTCGACGCCTGGCAGACAGACCGGGAGGCTGTCGAGGATATTGATACCCAGATCGCGGAGTTGGAGACAGAACTCGACGAACTTATCTACTCCGTCTTCGAACTGGATGAAGATGACGAGTACCGCGAGACACTCGGACGGTTCCTCGACGAGTTCTAACTTTCAGGCGTCTTCCGCCTCCTCAGCAACCATCATGAGTGTGTTCTGAATGGTAGTTCGGATGTCACTGATCTCGTCACCCGAGATCACCGTTCGTTCGAGTTGATCGGCATCAGTGAAGTAGAGAAGTGCATGCACGTCTCGTCTCTGGGAGTCCTGTTGGGCAAGGGCGACGGCATAGGCCTGTAGTTGTGGCCAGTAGCGCTCAGCGATCTCGTCAGGTGCTCGCTCCGAGGTATCGCTCGTTTTGAAATCGAGTATATAGTACGCATCATCAGTCACAGCGAGGTGATCGATATACCCAATTACCTCACCAACATCCAGCGAAGCCTTGACGAACAGCTCGGTATACATCAAGGGGTTCTCTAGCTCGCGGTGAAGCGATCTGACAGCCGCAAGTCCTCGCCGGCCGTGGGTGCTAATCCCCTCACGGTCTACTCGTTCCGGGTCGATCTCGTGCATCTCGAAAGCAACATCAATAATCTCGTCCCATTCCGATTCAGGACGGTCCAGCTCACAGATCCGGTGGACAGCGTCTCCAAACGCGGCAGCGAGGTCGCCATCACTGTTCTCGGTCCCCGTATCTTCCCTATCATTAGCTACAACCTCATCATCAGTTGAATCGGTCACAGAGTCCGTGACTGACTGATCGTCTGCGTCTTCAACTGCAATTGAATCCGGATCGGGTTCACCAGGGTCGAAGCTCTCGTCAGTTTCGTCAGCATGTCCGGTGACGATTTTGGCGTAGTTCGTCGCAGAGAGTTGCACTGGCTGTGAACGACGTTCGGGGGTCGGGGTATCGATCGACGGGGGCTCCTCCGGTGTAGTCCTGTCCGATCCGCTCCACTCAGCTGACGACGGTGGGAGCCGAATCTGATACTCGCTCGTCGATAGCTCGCCGTTGAGCGACTCTCCGTCGAGTAGGTCACCCAGGTCGACGCCGTCGAACAGTGTGGGCTCGACGAAGTCGCGCCAACTGGAGGCGTCGCACGGATCGCTACCCTTCGGATATACGTCGTCACCTATAACCGTCAAGCTGTTTGTTCCACTGAGAATCACGTGATCTCGGGCCCTAGTGAGTGCTACGTAGAGAAGGCGTTTCTGCTCGGCACGGTCCTCACGCTGACTCCGAGCCTTCAGCCGGTCACGAACCAGCGTATCCTTCGTGACGAACGTATCGGACTGCGTCGGTGCTTTCAGCCCCAAAAACGGAATCTCGTCGACCTCGTCGAGATAGACCTTCCCGTACTCGTCGACGTTCGCTCGCTGGTTGAAGTTGGTGTTCAGTTCGGGCACGACGACGATTCGCGACTCCAAACCCTTCGCTGAGTGGACCGTCCTGACCTCCATACCCTTTGTTTCGGTGTGTATCGTCGCCTCAGGGGTTCGTTTGGCCAATGTTTGTTGTCGGTCGATCCGATCTAGCAACCCACTTATCGTGAGAGCACGTTGATCCTCCCAACTCCGGAGCTCTTCACGGAGTTTCTCGACGTTGACCACTGCCTGTTGTGCGCGATCGTCTGCGCTGACGCTTGCGAGATAGCCGGTCTCGTCGATCACCCGGGTGAGAAGCGAACTCCAAGTCGTGATGGTTGTCTGTTCGTCCGTGTCGGTATTGAGCCCGGCAGCGATTCGCCAATCAACCAGACGTTCGTATGCGTCGCCGAGGTCCCCATCTGTATCCTGAAGAGCCGCCCACAGCGAGCCATCACCACTGTTTTCTACCACAAGCGAGCGGGCCAACCGCTCGTCAGTAAATCCGAAAAGCGGTGAACGGAGTACTCCATAGAGGGCGATGTCGTTGGTCGGGTCATCGAGAACTCGGAGTAGATTCACCACCGCCGTCACTTCCGGGCTATCGTAAAACCCCATGCCGGAAATGACGGTGTATGGAATCTCAACGTCATCGAAGGCGCGTTCATAGAACTCCAGTCGGGTTCGAGCCCGGAGCAAGACCGTAACATCGCGGGGTTCGGCATCGCGATATGCCTCGGCCTCCTCATCGTACACTTGCGGCGGGTCCGCAAACAGATGCGAGAGACGTGCTGCGAGCGCGCTCGCTTCGCGGTGGGCCGTATTGATGAACTGGTCTTGTTCCAGTGGGTTCTCAACGTCGAGAAGTCCGGTTCCGGATGATTCCGGAATAAGGAGATACTCACAGCGCCCGTGGATATCTGTTCCCTTCCGGCGTTCAGCAGTCAGCCGTTGAGGCTCTGCCTCATACGGCTGCCGCTCGTCATCCTCCGGCTCGAAGATTTCCTCGAAGAGATCGTTAATAAACGAGAGTGTCGGCTCGACGGTTCGGAAATTACCGCTCAAAGGCAATTCCGCAGACACACCTTCTGGATTTGCCGCGGAAAGCCGGTGGCGAGCTTCACTGAACGCGGTCACATCCGCGCCACGGAAGCTGTAGATGCTTTGTTTCTCATCGCCTACAAGGAAGACGTTCCGCGAATCGAACTCGCGGGGGTCGGTGCCCGTTAGCGCACGGACCAAGCGCCACTGTCGTGGATCGGTGTCCTGAACCTCATCGACCATGACATAATCGAACTGCTCCTGAATCGCAGTTCTAGCAGCGTCGTGATTCTTGAGGAATGAGATTGTCTTCTGAATAAGGTCAGAGTAGTCGAGCGCACTACGGTCGGCTTTAGCCTCGTCGTACGCGGTTTCGAGTTCGTCGTATACTCGCGCCAGTGCGAGGACGTAGTGACTGCTGTTACGCTCTGTTGAGAGGTCTTCGACGATCGTCATCGTCTCTGGTTCGATCGTTTCGAGGATCCTATCGATCGCGGTACGTAACTCCTCCTGCTCGGCCTCAAAATTGTCCCACCCGTTCGAGCTTGCGCCGTAGATGCGGTAATCCTGGCTGTACCGATCACCGTCTCCGGTGGTCAGGACGTTTGCGATGGTGTTTACTGCCGTCTGTAAGGAGCGCGTCGTCGCTGCGTCGTTTAGAGCGCCCGTGTGCTGGAGGGTTTCGTCGATCGTCTCGATCTTTGCCATCGCATCGTCGCCGTCGTCGATAGCTAACTCCCGTGCATAGAGGTCCCGTAGCGTTTCGAGGGCGTCGACGAATGTTGGGTCAGCAAACCAGGATTCAACTAGTTCACTGTCGGTTGGTATGAACTGTTCCCAAGCGAGATCCAGGTACTCGTCTGGGGTCTTGTCTTTCCAGTGGGTTGCCCAACGCGTGCTTTTCGGCCGAGAATTAAGCAGACCGACCAGGATCTCCTCCAGTGAATCACGGGACCACAGTCTTGCCAGGAGCTTGAGGTCGTGCTTGTCTTCGCGCTGGTCGATGAACTGCGTAACAACATCGCGCTGGAGCCGTGCGGCATCCGTCTCATCGAAGGTTGTGAAATTGGGATCGACGGGTGCCTCGACAGCATACTCAGTAAGCAACCGACTACAGAACGCGTGGATCGTGTGAACATAGCCATCTTCCAGCTTGTCGCGGATTTCGTGCCACTCATCGTAGGTCGTCTGTGAGTCAGCCGCTGTCAGCTTCTCATCGACTGCAGCACGGATGCGTTCACGCATCTCGTTTGCGGCGTCTTTCGTGAACGTGATCGTCACGATGTTCTCCGGTGTGACGGTTCCGGGATCCAGCATTCGAAGGTACCGCTCAGTAAGTGTCGTTGTCTTGCCCGTTCCAGCACCAGCGGTCACCGCGATGTTCCGCGACAGATCAAGCGCGTCTATCTGCTCGTCTGTGAGCTGAATCTTGTCGTCGGCCTCAGAAGGTTCGTCAGTTTCTGACTCGCTCATGCATCACCACCCCCTGGTAGGCGGTCTTCAACGGTGATCTCACGGGCCCTGTCTGCGACGTATGCGGTCGCATTCTCCTCATCAATATGTTCGATAAGGTCGTAGCGGTCGTGGTGGCGGACATCACAGACATCACGGTAGTCACAGTACTTACAACCAGCCTCGCCCGCACCGAGAACCGAGGGGTGGAAGGCGCCGTTTCGGATCGCTCCGTCGATCTGCTTGACCCGTCGCGGCGTTAGGTCATCAAGGAACGCCTCGTAAGACGGATCAGTTGCTCCGTCACCGACGCGATTAGAAAGCGGTCCCTTTCGTGAGACGCCATTCGGGACATCGATGTCGTAGAAGTATGCGTCGACGGCTATCGCTCCCGTTGGGTGGTCTGTTGCCGTCGATATCCCCTGTGCGGCAGCAATCGCATACAGCGGCAGTTGAAACTCGACGCCCTCAATCGTCCGCTTGAGATTCGTGTTGCCAGTCTTGTAATCAAACACCGTGGCCGGTGCTGCTGTCACATCCTCCGCGATATCAACACGGTCGATGATTCCGGAGATAGTCACTGTCGTTCCATCGGGCAGCGGCAGTTCCAACGTGGAGCTGCTCTGGGCAAAACCAACCGGCGTTTCGAACCATGCGGGTTGAAGCTCGCTCTCACTGTTGTATTCCTCTTCTAAGAACCGTAGGAAGAACCCACGGTCCCGACGGCTGTGTTCCGCTTCCGGTGCTGGCTGTCCGGTAGTCGACGCATCATAATGATCGTTCTCGCTCGGCGTTGCCAGACCGGCAAGTAAGTGGCTTTTCCAAGTCGTGTAGAACGGACTATCGTACGGGAGATCGAGTTCCGCTTCACCATCGTTTGCTGCCGTAAGGAGACGCGTTTCCAGCTCCTCAAAGGCATACTCTGAGAGGTCAACCGGTTCGCCGGGACTTGTCTGTAGTCGCGAAAAGAACCGCTCAAGCGTTTCGTGAACGATATCACCGATGTCAAGTGTGTTTGGCTCTGTTGAGATCTCGTCCTGGGTGTCGAGCCCGAGGCCTCGATTCATGAAATAGGCGAATCCGCATCTTGCGTAGCCTTTTAACCGACTCGGGCTAAGGCGCTCGAGTTTTTCCTCCGAAAACACCGCCTCGACTGTACCCGGGTCGAGCTGACCATCATAGTCAGAAAGGGTACTATCGCTACGCTGGGCCGCACACTCTGCCCCATCCCTAAGTCGGGTGGCCTGTAAAGCAGTCAGATCACCTGCCGTAACGCAAGCCTCAACCATGCTGTGTAGCTCTGCAGTGTCGAACCTTGCGAGGGTCCGTTGGAGATCCTCTGCGGTGCCGTGAACACTGAGTGGCGCTACGGGTTCGAGCTCAGTAACCCGAGAGAGTTCATCAAGGATCGGTGATGGAAGGACTGTATCGTCATTAATCGTCGCCTCCGGTGTCGTGAAGTGAGCAGTTCGGGAACTCGTCAGAAGAGTCGCCACTTCGTAGCGGGCGTCTAGCTGCGGGTTCGAGTCGACGACAGCCTCCGGAGCTGTCTGGAGGGCTGGCACGACGTTCTCGAGTTCTTCGAAGAACAGCGGTCGCTGTGGTGACGCCGGAAGTGTATCTGCTGTCGCCCCAACGAGATACAGATGCTCGAACGCTTTGCCCCGTGCGTCGAGGAGGCCCATCACCTCGACTCGTCCGGTCGAGTTTTGTCTGGGTGCCCGTGCGCGAACGTCGCTTAATGCTCGTTCGAGACGGTCGACTGGATCATCGACGAGGCCACGCGCAGCGAACTCGGTGATGGAGTCTAGAACGTTCTGTATCTGCGACAGTGTTCGTTGTTCAAGCGTGGCGTCGACACGATCACCGGAGTCACTCTGGTTTGAGACGTGTGCTGCCAAGGCGAGTTGATCAAGTAGTGTCTCGATCTGTTCCATCGCCGCTGTGGCGCCGATCTCGGATGCTTGAACCGCTTGGCAGTTCTCGAGGAGCTGCTCCAACTGTGCCGCAGCCGACGTGTGGCCCTCATTCACCAGTTCCCTGAGAAGGGATCCACAGTCTTGTGAGGGGAGCCGCCGGTTCATCCCCGCTACAACAGTCGGATCCACGTCGTCGATATCGACCAGCGGGTTCGATACTAACTCGACGAGTGTGTCCGTCCCCGGGTTCTCACTACAGAGTGAGACCAGTTGTAGGACTGCTTCTCCGACGTGTGTTTGTTGGAGTACCTTGTTGGCATAGCTTACATGCGGGATCTCGTATGCGTCTAAACTATCTGCCAACTGTTCACGATACGAGATTAGACCCGGGACGACGACTGTGATGTCCTCGGGAGAAGTACCGTTCGAAAGCTTTTGCCGGATGCTCCGCGCGACGTGGCGAACTTCCCGTTCCTGCGTTGGAGCCTGGTGCCATACAATGTCATCGGCGGTTGTCGGTCTCTCATCGTCATCTCCCTCCGAGAGGACGTAGAGCTGTTGTGCGATCTCGTGCGTCGCTGTTTTCTCTTCGGCTGGCGGGACGTACTCCGGCTCGCATCCGAGCGTCTGTAATGTCTCGAAGCAGTCGGCGATCGCACGGTCCGTCCCGATGCCGGCACTGTCTTCGTGAACTACCGGAAGCGTCGCAAGGAACGCGAACTCGTCGGAGAGTCGGTCGAGGAGCTGGTACTCAACGGTTGGGAGCGATCGACGATCAGCAACGATCACGACGTCAACCGACGGGTAACACGTCTGGAGTGACTCCTCAGCTTCAGCAACCGCCCTGATCCGCTCGTTTCGTGGTACCGTCCGGTCGTTAGTGTAGTCGGCACGAAGTGCTGTGTACTGCTCATATGCGGTCACAGTCGGCGCACGGACCCGTTCCGGGAGATCCGTATCAGCGAACGATTCACGGAGTTCTGTTGCGGTCGAGATACCTGCTGCTTCGATGCTCGCGAACACCTGTGAGAACTCGTTAAGCAGTGCGGGGCCTCCATCGAGCTCGCCGGCGTCATCGAGCTCTATGAGTGCTTGCTCGATCAGCCGAAGCCGTTCCTGTCGTCCCAACGTCTCACCGACGCCGAATAGCTGCTCATAACAGTTGTCAACGATATCTTCGAGCGTCGTTACCTCCATCGCGAGCGCCGGATGCTCCGCTGCCCACGCATCGGAAACCTCATCGCTCGCTCGATCGTTCGATTCGATGTAGAGGATACGTCGAATCCCCTCCTCAGCAAGGCCCCACCCTCGATTAAAGGCGGCCTTCCGAAGCGTGGGGAACGATGGCCCATAGAGGAGCTCGGTGATGTCAGACGTAGACATTGAAGGATAACTTACTCTTCAGTACAGTACACTTAGTAATTTGCCTACCCGCCTCGACTCAGCTACAACTGTCTTCACCGGCACATAGGGTACTCCCAGGCCTACTACTCTAACTGCATGGCCTTGCTGGCGGCTTCGATCGGGTCAGTGTAGAACACGAGTTCAAGCTCGTCGAGGAGCTCGTCCGGGATCCTGGCGAAATCCTCCTTGTTTTTCGCGGGAAGCAGCACTGTCGTGGCCCCAGCGTCGACCGCCTGCTGTAATTTGTCAACAAGTGAGTCTACCTCCACGAGTTCCCCCGTGAGACTCAGCCCACCCAGTGCGATCATCTGTGCGCGGACGGGCCGGTCCAGAATACCAGAGATGATGCCGATCAGGAACCCCATACTGATTTCCGTTCCAGTCGCAGCGTCTGACGGGTTTAGAACCTGTACCTTGATGTTGTAGTCATCGAGCGACTCATCCCGAGACAACTCCCGGATGTTTGCTTGTAGGTAGTTTGTCGCGGTCTGGAACTCTTCTTTCATTTCTGTTCCTGTCGAGCCCGCGATACTCGTCTTCCCTGAGCCGGGCAACGCTTGGGTTTCGATTCGGAAGACGGCGTTCTTGGATCCGGACTCGCCGATCGTGTAGAGCGTGCCTGGCTGCTGTGTGCCTGGTGGGATTAGCGACTCCTCGGCTTCCTCGGGCACACTCACGAACGTCTCTTCACGCGTTTCAAGATCAATATATGAGAAGTTCACGGCCCGGTACTCCATCCCTCCCATCCGTTTGAGCTGCTCTTTTACGCGGCGTCGCCCCTCGATCGCCAATTCAAGGTACTCTCTGAGCTCCTCTTTCGTGTACTCACCATGTGGGTGAAGGAGTTTCAGGAGTCCAGAGACGGTCTTCCGGACGGCCTTTTCGTCTCGCTGGTTGAGGTGATCGCCAAAGGTAAACCCCTCATTGATCGCGTCCCCGTACGACTCCTTGCGGAGTTCGCGAACGAACTCCGCGAAGTAGTCGACAATAAAGCCGAACTGATCGCCAAAGAACGACGACTGCATCTTTGGTACTTCCCAGCCTGGCAGGTAGTAATGGAAGCGGTCGATCAGTGCGAGATCCTGCATGTCCTCGGGGAACGGCTTGAACAAGTGAGAGCTCTTGAGCACGCCTTCGACGTCAAGGTCGATATTGCCGACGTAGACCATTGATGCCTGTGCGGTCAGCTCCTCAGTACCCCGGGAGAAGCTGCCTGACTCCATATAATCTTTGAGCATCTGAACAGCCTCCGAATCCGAGAACTGCAGACCGCCAACCTCGTCAAACGCGACGACGTCCCAGCGTCCAACGAGGCCGATACGGCCCGTATTAAGATTCAAGAATAGTTTCGCGACAGTGGTCTTCCCACCGGATATCAGGATTGAGTGCGGGCTGATCTCTCGGTAGAGATAGCTTTTCCCGGTGCCGCGTGGGCCAAGCTCCACATAGTTGTAGTTCGACTCGACGAGCGGGACACACCGAAGCAGAAACAGCATCTTCTCTCTGCGGTCAAATGAGGACGGGTCATAGCCAATACTCTGGAGCAACAGGTCGAGCCACTCGTCGCGAGTGAATTCTCCACGACGTTCCTTCAGCTGGTCGAGATCGAGATTCGACACCTGAATTGGTTTGAATGAGTCGATACCGAACAGGCTCTTCGGGGAATTTGCGTTATCGGGCAGATACTCAAGATCGATGATCGCCCAGACACCGCCTCCGAGTAGCTTCGGATGCTTGCTCACGAGATGCTCGTTGATCTCAACGTCGCTAAGCCCCAAGTTCACGAAGGACCCGATGTAGGCGTCCTGCTGTTCGTCGAGTCGGACAGTCACCTTATCGATGACGCGGTAGCGACCACGTTCACGGACTTCGCTTTTGACAAACTCCGCTTCATCCGGACGGACGTAATGTTTCGAAAGGATCTTTTTCACCGTCTCGAGCCCTTCTTCCATCGACTGCTCGTCGTCGGTGGCACAGTACTGTCCGACAAGATATTCGAGAACGTACGTTGGGACGTTTGCTCCGGCCTTGATGTCCTGGACGATATCCTTCCGGACGACACGGCCGGAGAAGACGTCGAGAGCCTTTTGATCGACGTCTCGGGTAGACATATAACGGCAGAGTATCGGCGGCGGCAAAGGAATGTCGGTTATCTAATCAGGAATAATCCCCGTGGTCGGAAGAGCTGTCACACCTGTAATTGACTATCTTATGGATCGACCCCGCCGTCTCCCTGGAGAGTAACTCCTGGTCCAAACTAAACAAGGAGCTAAGCACGATGGAGACTGACACGTATCGCGTCGAGGGAGGATTTTTCATTCAATAATATGAATTGTGACCATGGCAAACAAAGATACACAGTGCCAAGCACTCACGAACGCTGGCACTCGGTGTAGTCGACTGGCCAAGGACGACCGTTTTTGCTTCCAGCATGATGAGACCGATGAGACGATCAACAACGCGCCTTCCACATCAGAGGGGTACATCAACATTGTGTCGGAGCAGCTGGACTCGGCTACGGTTGAGCTCTCAGGGGCCTCCCAGGATGTTTCCCAAAATCTACGCGATATCGTCGATGAAGCCGGCGATCTTGGAGCTGCACTCCGATCATGGAAACTCAGTGATGCGCTTGAGGAATTCAAAGGAATGGTTGGGAAGACAGGACCAACCGCAGGAACAGGAGCATTGATCGGAGGAGTACTTGGATCGCCGTTTGGCCCAGTCGGGATCGCTACGGGTGTATCGGTCGGAAGTTGGTATGGAGTGTATCGAAGTACGGAGGACGACCGAGCAGTTGCGGCGACGATTAGTGAGGATCTCCCTGACGGTGCGCCAATTGTATCCTCAGAGGATACAGCGATTGCCGACGTTGACCCAATACAGATGGCAATCCAGAGTGCCGTAGAAACTGACGAAGAGAAGGGAGTAGAGTGGTTACGGAGTACGCTTACTCGGGAGCGTGATATGGACTCCGTTGCGGACGCACTCGATCAGATCCCAGCGTACGAGAGCAGAGGGGAGGTAACACGGTACTTCATCAGAGATGAGCAGACTGGAGAGGCGCTCTTGCTGATATTCGGTGTGCCACAGGAGGATTAAACGATTACTACCGTGGAGAGCTCAGTAGGAGAATTTTCTATACGTCAAAACCCATATCATCGTCTCCGAAGAGCAGATCAAGCGCCACCCGTCGGCGCTCAATAGTTTCCCGTGTGTCCGTGTCCACGAGTTCCAACGTCACACTCGACTTACCAGCAATAGCGCCTTGTTTTAATCGTACAGATGCGCTATTAGAGCCAGGCGAGATATCTAGGTCGACGGGGTCTGAAACTGGCTCGTCGTCAATACTGGCGCGGATCTCTAAGGTCGGTGTTCGATCGAACGAGACTTGCTCGCTTTTCGCCTCAACGTTGACTGCAACGATTGTGTTCGTGATCGGATCGGGAATCGACACGCTATACGAGATGCTCGCACTTTCGTCGAGTTCTTCGGTTGTAACGGTAAGACACGGAACAAGCAATTCTTGAATCGATATTCCACCGTGGAAGTAACGCATGTTCCCGCCGCGAGCCCTGAAGCAGGCTACGCTTCGCGGGAACAGAAACTGCACGTCAGGAGCATCGATACCCAGTGATTCGAGTGCCGCGCTCTCGAGCGTTATGTACTCAGCATCGCCGACGAGTGGGGCATCCGCGTTTGCGGCCGCAAACCGACGTTTAACAATCGGAGCAAGATCTGGCGCGTCGAGTTTCAGATCGTCGCTCAAGCGATCAGTGAAGAGGAATCCGTGATCAGCAGTGATTATAAATCGCTCGTAGCCGGCGTATCGAAGCCGCTGAATCGCTTTTTGTACTTGAGTGACATGGCCTTCCGCGCGCGCTAGGGCTTCGTCATCATCGATGTTCTCGCCAAGTTTGTCGATGATCCCGGAGTACAGAATTCTGGGTACTGGCTCGGCAGTCTGAAGATCCTCTAACGGTGTGTCGAGAATATCGGTCAGGTCCGCTACCTCGAACCCGGCACGTGTGAACCGTTCGACCCGGGACTGTTTGTTCTCAGTTGGCTCTCCGTCAACAGTGATCTGAAGATCATCATCCTCAATTCCGAGGCCTAACTGGCCGGGGAGGTGAGCAGCCATACCGACCTCAGTCACGGAGGGCAGCGCTGCACTTACGGCGTCGAGCTGATGATCGAAATCATAACTCAACTCGTCACGAAGCGTTTCGGCCAGCTCGTACCGCAGGCCATCACAAATGAAAATTGCTGTTTTCTCATCGGTCGCGACGTAGTCCTCGAAAAACTGTGTTTGTGGGGTCGTGAGCCGTGGTTCATCGCCCAGGCCCTCCGCAAGCGGACGATTGACCGCCTTGAGGAAATCCATGTATTGCTGAGTGACGCGGCTCTTAAGCGTACTGAGCCCAGGTACGGGCGCAGCATCTTCCGTCGTTGCTTGGATATACTGTCGGTAGTCCCGGTCGACAGTCCACCAGTCAGCAACGTAGCGGTCATGAAGTTCGCTTGGGGAGAACGCCTGCGAATCGAGGGCCGTCCGTGCGTCGCCAATCCCTTCCAGAGCGCTGAGCGCCGGTGCGAGCACGTCCCAATACCCGGCGTAGCCCTCCTCGTACCAGAACCCACGTCGGCGCTCGCTGACGACCGAGTGGAGGTCGGCGGCGATTTCGGGAAGGTCGACGTAGTTAGCATCGTTCAGCCGGTCGAGACAAAGCCGGACGAGACCCTCGTCAATTCCACGAAATGCTGTCGAATGCCAGTTTACGTCTTCAGAGTCGATGACTGTAGTCTTGAGATCGTATTCCGCCGCTACCGAACGGGCGTATTCGACGTACGTCGCTGGGTCGTGTTGTTGCCAATACTCGCATAGCCGCTTGCTTTCGATTCGCTCGGTGGCCGCAATATCATCGTAGCGGCTTGTTGGCGAACCGACTGCGACCTCGCCAAACAGGATTTCCTTAGCGATGGCTTCCGGGTCAAGACTAGCGGAGATCCCGTACCGCTCATCAAGCAATGCTGACCAGTCGTCGGTCTGTCCGTACTCCTGGATCGTCTCTTCGTAGGCGTCTGGATCGTCGAGATATCGAAGAATCCATTCTGCAGGATTATCCTCCTGGGTGCCGAACAGAACACAAAAGAACGCCTTCCGTCGGGTAGCCTCATTCTGCCCCCAGGTACTGAACTCGTCGGGAATCTCAGATTCGTGTTCGATAAGATACTGCGAGGCCGGTGAGCTAGAATCGACATCTGCCCCCGTCCGATACTGCTTGCCGAGGCTGTGGATGTCCATGAACCACTCGGCGTCGTTTTTCGACGTCGGGACGTAGAACAGCCATTGCTCGTCGAGATCGGGATCTTCCTTCCAGACTCGGTGTTTCAGCTCGAGGAAGCTGTCTTCGTAGACGGCGACGTTGATGTCATCCGCGGCGAGTCCCGAGCGGATATCATCGATAGCGCCTGTGTAGGTCTCTTGGGAGTCGTACCAGACCCAGACATCGTGGCGGTGGAACTTCTCCCGGAGCTCGGTCACGATCCGTGCGGCGGTATCTCCCATTGTCGTGAGGTACTGCAAGTAGGTTGATGTCAGTTTCGGGAACTCAGTCTCACATACTCGAAACGATCTTTGCCGTAGATCGCGTCTTTGTCTTCCTCAACGGTCCGTGACAGATCGGACTCAGACTACCAGTATTACGCGCTATTTGTCATTATTACCGAACACCTCGTCATATACCGAAAACCGTCGGGATACCAATCGGGCGCTTTCCTCGATCCCTTCCTCCGCACTTCTCTGATAGCCCTCATATTCCTCTTTGACAGTGTCGTAGTCCAGCGAGTGAATCAGTCCAACTTCCGCGATCGCCAACCCTGCGAAGGTCGTGATCCGGAGCCCCTCGTCGATAGCGAATTTGTAGCCCCCACCATAGAGCCGGCTGAAGATCCCTCCACGGTGGTAGTTTGCCCAATGACGGAGGTCAAGAAGCAGGTCGAAGAACGTCGGGCACGGGGAATTAGGCCTTCGATGGAATCGGTCTCGCAGTTCGTATATTGCTTCCAGCTCGCGTTCTGCGTTGGTGGCCAATCGTGACTCCAGCCTTTCCGGCTGCTCTGCCCAAGCGGGATACGGAATCGTCCAGTCGAACGCCTCATCCGAAAACCGCCCGACTGGAAACGGCATGAACGGATAGGCGTAGAGCGCGTCCTCCAGTTCAGTCAGCATAGAGGTTCGATGCTTCTTCCACATCTGTCCGTGGCTTCCGCCTCCGCCCGATGCTCGAATCTCTTCGAACGTTGCTCGCATCAGACCACTAAACGCCTTGTAGATTGCGTAGTAACACATCGTGATTCGCCACTCGGCTGTTCGCATTCGATCCTCCACCGACCCATCGAGTGGGTCATTAAGCGCGAACTCATCGCGCCACGCGTTCGAGAGGTTCTGTAGCGCCTTGTCCGGCGACGGATCCTCATCAGGTTTGGCGAAGAATGCAGTCAGTGTCTCACGGTTGGACTGGGCGTTCGCAACAACATGGTAGAGGACGTGGTTCTGGACTGACCGGAGACAAGATTCCCCCCATGCGGGCGTATTGTGCTGAACGCAAGCGAGGTCGAGACCCCAACGAGATTCAGGATACTCATCCGGATAGGTATCGTTAACACCCTCACCGAACGGCCGTCCCTCTTCGTAGGTGTCGAAGTAACTCTCGGAGAGCGTCTGGAACAGCTCACCGACAGGCTTCCCGTACTTATAGAAATCCTTCGCATCGTGGGGCATTATCGGACTATCTCCTCCGGATTTCAAATACCTCCGGGAATCAAGCCATCATCCGCATTACACCAGAGCCTCTAAATCATCTTTCAGGCTCTGAAATGCCTCTTCTGCCAGATTGAGGTCTTTTGCTCCAGTGACCACCACTTTACCGGACGCAAATATCAAAATCACTACCGGGTGGTCGTCAGGCCGAAAAACTAGACCGGGGAACTGTTCGGGCTCGTACTCCGTATACTCTAATCCAAGACCAATCGCGAGCGCGTTTAGATTCTGGACTTGGTCTAATTCTCCCGTACAGACGTAATTCTGCATCGAGAACCAGTTATCATCTGGTGTGTCGAGTACTCCACTGTCAGAAAGAAGTTCTAAGAACCGTTTTCTACAGCTGTAGGCTTCCTCTTCAGATGTTGATCCTGTAATAATATATTTTCCAGTTCTATATACCGTAATCAGTGGCTCCACCTCGTCGAGCCTCACGTAGGCACCTGGGTACTTATCCGGATCAAACTCGACTTCCTCAACATCGGCAGTTAGTTGATGTAGATCAATCTCAATCCCTAAATCACCCGAGCCTACTGCGTTGACTACTTCTAAATCCATAGTGGGTAGGACCGGCCGACTCTATGTCATCGAGAGTAACTGGATTTCAATTTCGGTAGTCCGGTTTCGAGTACCTCATACTGGTCCCAGTCCTTGATGTTCTCCCAGATTCCCTTTTCGACATCAACGGTGACACCATCGTCGATCATTTCGTCGATGGTATCTCGGAACTCCCTGATATCGTCCAGGTCATTCTGAACTTCCTCTTTCCTCTTCAGAAGTTCCTTGTCTGGATCGTCACCGCTAGTCTGTGCGTTTAGGGTTTCCAGTTCGTTTTCAAGTTCTCCAATACGAGGATCGAGATACTGACCACGAAGCTTCGGAAGCGTATTCGAGTCTATCCCGTGGTAGTAAATGTAACAACTGAATCCGCCGTTGGGACTTTCAAGTTGCCAATATATAGGGCTCCGCTCACCTCGCGGTTTGTACTCGTCGACGTGATGATACCGGAAGAATCGTTCACGAAGCCACTCTACTAAAGTATAGCTCAACGCAGATTCCATGTCGCTTATTCCGGTCTGTCCATCTGTGAATAGCACGTCGACTGCCTCGTAAAGCAATGATTCGACTTGTTTGTCATCAGTGAATGAAAGGATTTCATCGTCAAGCGTTGGGATATCTTTACCCGTGTCCCAACGACCAAACAGAACTCCGACAACCAACGACACGATCCGACCAGCAGCGGAGGTACGCTCATCAGAGGAATAGAGGTCATGATCATGTCGAAGCTGTGTGACGGTGAGTGGCGACAGTTCAGTTTCCAGTGCTGCTTCGCGGAGAGTCGGCGAGTCCATTTCTGAAAGCGTTTCTACTGCATCGTTGAGCCGATCTTGATCGATATCTTCTACAATTAAATGATCATTGAGAGCGTCAGGGTACTCGACAGATGTGCCAGTTGCAACCGGGAATTTTGCAGTATTTTTTGGAAGCTGTTCATACATCTTCCTCCGAGTCTCGGGAGAGATCTCATATTCCTCGAAGAGAATAGTGTCGATTGCTCCGTGGGCAGTCAACTTCCGTGCCTCCATCGCCTCTTCAGCAAGTAGAAGGCTCGATATACTCTCATCTAAGATTGAATTGACAGCTTCGCCATCAAAATCAGCTGAAATCTCACGTATCTCTGAGAGCGAAACACGTTCGGACACACATAATTTAGCAAGGGTCGTTAATTCATGTTCATTGTTATAGGACGACTTTATCGGGAGCCGCTCTGCGTCACCCACTTCAAAATTAATCCCTGGATTCAATCCATTCGCTAGGTATCTATATATAGTGGAATTTAGGTTTGCGAGAAGAATCTCCTCACTTAGTGAGTCGGAGGTGATGAATGGAGCTTTGTCATGAAATATAGAGTTTTCTGGTAACCATCGGCCAACGAAGTAGTTTCCAAATCTTCGAAATGTGACCCCCTGTTCAAAATAGAATTTCTCGTTCCTAACCCATCCCGTTTCTTTCATTTCTTCTTCGCCTTGTCCCCAATCAACGTAGTCTGTAGGATAATCGTAGTACTCCGCATCTGTTCCGCTCATTTGGTATCTGATAAAGCGCTCTCCGATTTCAGACTCGTCTACTTCCCAGTATTTCCTCACAAACTTATCGTCATTATCTGTTTGTAATCCAACCCCAATCTCGGCAATCCCATCACCGAGAGCTTCATAATCTGTGAATAGACGAAGTATCTCTTCACCGAACCAGTAAACGAAAGGCCTTCTCCCAATATCATCAATTCTGCTTTGAGAGAAGACATACACATCATCTTGTTCCTCTCCAGAACGAAGGGCTTCAGCAATCTGTTCAAGGCCAGATATCTTTTTTTCGTGGTTATCGTACCGGTCCTGCTCGTGAGTCATCCGATAAAACCGGGAGTGTTGCCCGTCATTAGGAGGACTCGCACGGAGTACAAACGGAATAGTGAATGGTCGATCTTTCATTGAGAAAGAGTGGCCGGATAGGTGAGCGGCCTCAATGAAGTAGCTCTCGTTAAGAAGCTTCTTTCGCAGTCCTCGGAAGTAGTAGAGGAACATGAAGTTCTCAGGAGTAACCATGCTAACATGGCCGTCCTCGGAGGAGAAGGAAAGGCAGCGCTCGATAAATGCACCATAGACATCGTATTTCCCTACGTAGTGACCCCTGATGTAATCCTTGAGCGTCTCTCCCATCTTCTTACTCTGTAGATACGGTGGATTGCTGACGACCGTATCGTATTCTCCCATCAGAACGTCGAGTAGTTCGACTGTTTTCCCAACCTCCGCTGCAAACATCTCCTCGATTGGGTCATTGTGTTC
>ENA-ORDC01000747-ORDC01000747.1-marine-metagenome-genome-assembly--contig:-NODE-747-length-28717-cov-13.118017_pt1 | contig 28717 bp, 28 predicted proteins | sample MGYA00237783_ERZ508515 | MGnify/ENA primary metagenome ERZ508515 (study PRJEB26186, sample SAMN06268792) | marine metagenome | isolation source: Eden Landing Ponds, San Francisco, CA, USA | place... | reverse complement strand
TCCGAGACCGTATCCACGGCGTTCTGGACCAGGGTCTTCTGCTCGTAGTAGGGCACGATCTTCACGCCCTCGGGCAGGCTCTTCTGGATGGCCTCCATGCGCTGCTCCACACGCTCAATCACCTCAGAGGTGTTGGCACCGTAGAGCTTGACCACCATCCCCGAGACCACTTCCTTCTCACCATTGAGGGTCTGCAGGCCCTGGCGGACCTCGCCACCAATCTCAACACGGGCAATATCCGACAGCCGAACCGGGGTGCCGTCGACCGTCTTGACGGTGATCCGTTCCAGGTCCCTGATGCCCTTGGCCAGCCCCTCGGAACGGATCACAAACTGTTCACCGCCCTCCTCCAGAAACTGTGCCCCCACGTTGAGGTTGCTGGAACGCACCCGCTCGATGACATTCTGGAGGTCCAGATCATAGCGCTGGAGCGCATCCGGGTTGACGTTCACCTGGTACTGCTTCTTGTACCCGCCAATCCCGAGCACTTCGGTAACGCCACGCACCGTCTCCATCTTCGGCTTGATCAGCCAGTCCTGGATGGTACGCAGCTGGGTCAGGCTGTACTCGTCCCCGGGAGCATCCAGGTAGTAGTAGAGAATCAGGCCCTGGCCGCTCGCAATGGGGCCCATTTCGGGTTCTCCGAAGCCTTCCGGAATGTTTTCACGGGCCTTCTGAAGGCGTTCGCTGACCAGCTGGCGCGCGTGGTAGATGTCCGTGCCGTCCTCGAAGTAGACACTGACCACCGAGAGCCCGAAATTCGAGTTGCTGCGTATTTCCCGCACCTTCGGCAGCCCCGTCATGGCCTGCTCCACGGGGTAGCTCACATAGGTCTCCACCTCCTCGGGGGCGAGACCGTCAGTCACCGTGAAGACCTGTACCAGCGTCGGCGAGACGTCCGGCACAGCGTCCACGGCCAGTTTCTGCCAGCTCCAGATCCCTGCAGCCAGCACCAGTACCCCCAGCAACACCATCAGCAGGCGATTGCGGAAGGCCATGTCCATCAGTCGTTCAATCATGATCGCTCACCTCTGCCGCAGCCGGCTCAATGGGAATGTCCGGCATGCTTAAGCTGGGCACGCCCGGCCTCGGCCTTGAGAGTGAAGGTGTTGGTGGCGGCGTAGCGCGTGCCGGCATCCAGCCCTTCACGGATGATCACGCGGCTGCCGGCACTGATCCCGGTTCTGACCGGTTGGCGCCGGAAGCCATGATCGGTGCGAACGAAGACATGGGGCTGGTCATCAAGCCGCTGGATGGCACTGGCAGGCACCACCACGTCCGCCTCAAGCTCGCGCACGGTCACCTCACCGGTCACGAACTGGCCCGGGTACCACTGGCCGTCGCTGTTATCCAGAACCACCCGGGCGCTGGCCGAGCGGCTGTCTTGCGCCATGCGGGGTGTGATATAGCTGATGGTGCCGCTGGCCCGATTGCCGCCTTCGCTGGCACTCACCTCCACGACCTGCCCCGGCCGGATTTCGCCCAGGCTGCGCGGGAAGACACTGAATTCCGCCCAGACCTGATCGCGGCGGGCAATGACGAACGGCGGGTCATCACGATCCGTATCGACGCGCTCACCTCGGGTCAGGTGCTGCTCGATAATGGTCCCGGACGCCGGTGCCCGGAGCTCATAGCGGGCGAGGCTGTCACTGCCCTCAGTATCCAGCTCCGCAACCGCCTGCGGCGCCATCCCCAGTGCTTCAAGCCGCCGCCTTGCCAGGGTCATCCGTACCCGCGCTTCCTTCAGGGCCTGGCGGGCCCGCTGGAGTTCCGCCTCGGAAACAGCGCGGTCCTTCGCCAGCTGCTGCGTACGTTCGAAATCCGCCTGTTCCAGCTCCAGGCGTGCCTGACGGGACAGATACTGGGAACGTGCCTCCGCGAGTTCGGTGCTGGACAGAACCGCCAGAACCTCGCCCTTTTCCACCCTGTCCCCGGTGTAGCGCCGGACCTTCTCCGCACGGCCCGCGACACGGGGAGTGACATGGGTCATCAGGGCCTCGTCGAACCGGATCTCACCGGGAAGAGTGCGGGTGATGGCCAGCTGGCCCGAAGCAGCCCGGCGCACCTCTATACCGAATTCGTGGATCACCTCATCATCAAGGGCTATCCCCTTGCCGCTCTTGTGATCCCGGTGTCCTCCGTTTTTGTTGTCCTTGTGCTCCTCATGGTCACCATGATCCCCGTGGTTCCCGCTGTGATCCTCCGCCCCATGCTCCCCGCAACCGGAAAGCATCAGGACAGACAGTAGCACCGCCGCAAACGGAACGGCGCCGGATGACGTAATACGCATGCTTTAGACTCCTGCTTCCACGCGCCCGCTGCTGCGGACGATCGTTCGGCTCATGCACGGATAGGGGCCCGTGCGCGCTCTCAGGTCAGCAGAAGGTGGGGAGGATCGCGGGGCTGGGGCAGGCAGTAGCGTGGGGGTGACGGGCCCGTGCAGCGTTCCCGTGGCTGCCTGATCCAGCGGGAGACGAGCGGCGCCGCCGCTATGAAAAACGCACCTGCGAGCGGCAGGGGCGGCGTATCGCCGAGGGTATCCGGAATCAGGCCATCCGGGACCAGGTTATGCTGATCGGCATGCCAGACATGCGCGAAATCCCCGTGAACAGCGCCCTGCGGCGCCCCATCATGCTCGCCCAGTACGTGGTGGTGCACCGCCGTGCCCAGAAGCACCTGGGCGACGAGCAGGAGCATCAGCCCTGTAACAGCCACACCGTGAGGGAGACGCCGTGGATGGAATCCTTGAAGGTGATCCAGCATGGATTGGAACCGGAACCTGATACGTGAATGGCGCCGATGCTAGAGGCCCCCGGCCCGGCTTGCAAGACCTTGGCCGTTAGCCGAGGATAACAGCGCCTGTCACCCATCGGAGCCAGTCGACATGAGCCACGAGCACCATCACCCACACACTGGCGATGGCCGCGTCATAGGAGCCATCATCGCCAACCTCGTGCTGACCCTGGGCCAGGTCCTTGGCGGTATACTTTCGGGCAGCCTGGTACTCATCGCCGATGCCCTGCACAATTTCTCGGACATGGCCTCCATGGTCATTGCCCTGGTCGCGCGGCGCATTGCACGGCGCCCCGCCGATCCCGCGATGACGTTCGGGTACCGCCGGATCGAAACCGTCGCAGCCCTGGTCAATTACACCTCCCTGATCCTGATCGGGCTCTACCTGGCTTTCGAAGGCGGCATGCGCCTTCTGGATCCACCCGAGGTCGGCGGCGGCACCGTCATCGCCCTGGGCGTACTGGCCCTGGTGGTGGATACGCTCACTGCCATCCTGACAGGCTCCATCCGGCAGGGCGGCGCCAACATCCGCGCCCTCTTCCTGCACAACCTCAGCGATGCCCTGACGTCAGTGGCCGTGGTGGTCAGTGGTGTGCTCATCGTGCTGTACGGCTGGCGCCTGATCGATCCACTGATCACCCTGCTCATAGCGGGTTACATCCTCTGGCTCTCAGCCACCGAGGTTGGCGGAGTGATCCGGGTGCTGATGCTGGGCAGCCCACCGGAGATTGATACCGAGGCGGTACTCGACTGCATCCGGGGACTCGCAGGCGTGGAGGACATCCATCATGCGCATTTCTGGCTGATGGAGGAGAGCAGTGCCGCCCTGGACACGCACGTGGTGGTGGCCAACGACGCGTGGCCGGAACAGCAGGTTATCAAGGCCCGGATCAGGAAGGAACTGGCATCCCGCTTCGGGATCCATCATGCAACACTGGAGCTGGAACCCTCGAGCGAGCAGCACGAGGGTGCCAGCCTCTACGGCAGGGGCTGATCAGCCCTCAAAGAGCATGTCGCAGGAAAGCCCTTCCTTTTCCAGGATTTCGCGCAGGCGGCGCAGGGCCTCGACCTGGATCTGGCGCACCCGCTCCCGGGTCAGCCCGATCTCGGCGCCCACCTGTTCCAGGGTCATGGTCGAGTAGCCCCGCAGACCGAAACGGCGGCAGAGTACTTCCTGCTGTTTTTCGCTGAGCTGCTCAACCCACTGCCCCAGGCAGCCCTTGATGTTACTCTCCTGCAGCAGCGCGGCCGGGTCTGCCGAGCCTTCGTCCGGAACCGTGTCGAGCAGGGATTTGTCGCCATTGTGCCCGATGGGTGTATCCACGGAGGCAACCCGTTCATTGAGCCCCAGCATCCGTTTCACGTCCTTCACCGGCTTCTCGCACTTCTCTGCGATCTCCTCAGCGGTGGGTTCGTGATCCAGCTGCTGGCTGAGCTCACGCGACGCCCGCAGGTAGAGGTTGAGTTCCTTCACCACGTGGATGGGAAGGCGGATGGTACGGGTCTGGTTCATGATGGCCCGTTCAATGGTCTGGCGGATCCACCAGGTCGCGTAGGTGGAGAACCGGAAACCACGCTCCGGATCGAACTTTTCCACGGCCCGGATGAGACCCAGATTGCCTTCCTCGATCAGGTCCAGCAGCGTCAGGCCGCGGTTGACGTAACGCCGGGCGATTTTCACCACCAGGCGCAGATTGCTTTCGATCATGCGCCGGCGGCCGCTTTCGTCGCCATCACGTGCAAGCCGGGCGTAGTGCTTTTCCTCTTCCGGTGTGAGCAGCGGTGAAAACCCGATCTCGTTGAGATAGAGCTGTGTGGCATCCGCCTGCTGCTGGCGGCTGGTATAGCTGTAACGCGACGTTCTGGAGCGGGCACGTTCAAGCGCTGCCGCATCCCCATCCAGCTTTGTGGCTTCTTCGCTGGCGGCCACGGCCTCTTCCGGATCCATCACCGCCTCTTCCGCTGATGCATCGAGCGCTGCTTCCTGAACCATCTCTTCCGACATAGCTTTCACCCTGCGTTAACTGATCTACCCCTTGAACACTTCCGGCCTTGTTTGACTTCTTATGGGCCGCAAGTCCCGGATCAGCGACGCGGAAGGTACTGCATCGGGTTAACCGGATCGCCCCGTCTCCGTATCTCGAAGTGGAGCATGATCCTGTCGGCGCCCGAATCCCCCATCTCGGCGATGGTATCGCCCTGCCCAACGTTCTGACCCTCTTCCACCAGGATCGTCCGGTTGTGGGCATAGGCGCTGAGGAAGGTCTCGCTGTGGTTCACGATGATGAGGTTGCCGTAACCCAGCAACCCGTTCCCGGCGTAAACCACGCTGCCATCCGCAGCGGCCCTGACGGGGTCTCCCGCGTCACCTCCGATATCAACACCTTTGTTCACATCGGAGCCGTCGGATGAATATTTCGCAATAATCGGGCCAGAATGGGGCCATGCCCAATCGATTTCGGATGACGCTTCATCAGATGCCGGTAACGCATTGTTACTCCGGGAAGCCTGGGGTGACGCCCGCGTCTGGTCTGCGGGTTGCCCGGATGATCCGGACGCCCGTCCGGTTGACGATGAAGCGGTGCCGGATGATGGGGATGAAGCCGAGCCACCACCGGAGCGCCTGAAGTCATCCGGCGCCTCAACGTCGAACTGGATCACCTGACCGGGATGGATCTCATAGGGGGGCTCGATATCGTTGGCAGCCGCGAGTCTGCGGTAATCCCAGCCATAACGCATGGCGATGCTGTAAAGGGTTTCACCCTTCGAGACACGGTGATGCCCCCAGTTCACTCTGGGGTTGTAATCACTGTCGAGGAGCAGATCCGTGGAGTTGCAGCCACCAACCAGAAGCAATACCAGAACGGCCAGGAGCGGTTTTCGGATTGTTCGAATCCCGGTTCCCGCCTGGTTCCGTACAGCCTTTCTGACCGTGTTGAACCCCATCCGTACTAGAACTTTCCGCTATTGATTCTATGTTTTTATTCTAAAAAAATCCTGAATATTCACGAGCCTCTGAGGAGACGCGGGTAAACCGCTCTTTTGTCAGGATAATTTTTACCCAGAATTCAGTTACCCACCCACCCCGAACTGTTACCTGTGGGAACAGTGGGCGTAACAGATCACGCAAAAGCCGTGCGTTACTTCCGACTGTCGCGTGATCCGTCTCAAGTGTATGCCCCGCACGGCCAGGCAACCAGTTACGACTTGCCACAACGACCCAACCACTCAACCAGCAGGATCAGCCCCAGCCCCAGACACGCCAGCACCAGCACCATCCAGGTCTGGGAAGCAGCACCCGTCAACTCCGTATAGCGCCAGGGCGCAAGATTCTCATACAGCAGTGGCTCGGCTTCCCCGCCCGAGCCGGTGCGCCAGGCCACTGCGCGCTTCCAGGGCCACAGATTGGTAAGCGAACCGACCATGAAACCGGTCAGAACCGCCAGCGTCACAGCGGGAAAGCGGGCCAGGGTCGCCGCCACCAGGCGGGCCATGGCAACCAGCCCCAGCGCGCAGCCACCGGCAAACACCGCCAGCGTTGCCAGAGCAGGCTCGCGGATGGCATCGAGGATCGGCTCGTAGAGACCGAGCAGAAGCAGGATGAAGCTGCCGGAAATACCAGGGAGAACCATCGCCGAGATGGCCACAAATCCGGCCCCAAAAGCGATCAACGGTGTCAGGGCCAGGGTGGCGGGCGTCAGCTGGGCAATGCCCCAGGCCACGAGGGTCCCCAGGCCCAGCCCCATCCCGGCAGTCAGTGACCAATGGGGAATCTGCCGCCCCACATGGAGGACTGCCCCAATGATCAGGCCGGAGAAAAAAGCACGGACCAGCATCGGATGCTCATCCAGCAGTGTCCCGATACCGTGCGCCAGGGTCACAACGCTGAAGAGAATGCCGCCCAGAAGCAGCAGGAGGAAGTTTGCGTCCATGGTCTGCCAGGCCCGGACCAGGCTGCGGTCGCGCACCAGGGTCAGCGCCGCTGCTGGGATATTGCCAAGCGCGGCCAGCAGCCGCTGATAGATACCGGTGATCAACGCCATGGTGCCGCCGGACACCCCCGGCACGATATCCGCAGCCCCCATGAGACAACCTCGCACCACAATACCGGGAGCGGACTGGGTGTGGGTCCGGTTCATCGCACCACGCCACCGAGCACGGGCACGAAGCGCACCGGCTCAATCTCCCGGCGCTCGAATTCGTCCCCGTTGCGGGTGATCAGGGTCAGCATCTGGGTATCACGGCCGAGCGGTGCCACAATGCTGCCGCCGTCCGCCAGCTGATCGTACAGCGCTGCCGGTATATCCCCGGGCGCTGCCGTCAGGATCATGCCGTCAAAGGGCGCGGCTTCCGGCCAACCCTGGCTGCCATCCCCCAGGCGCAGGTGGGCATTGCGATAACCCAGCCGCTGCAGGCGCTCCCGGGCCTGGCGATGAAGACCACCAATGCGCTCGATGCTGTAAACCTCCTTGCCGAGATACGCCAGGATGGCCGCCTGGTAGCCGGATCCGGTGCCCAGCTCAAGGATTCGCGTGGCGCCGGCAGCCAGCAGCATCTCGGTCATGCGTGCGACCACATAGGGCTGGGACAGGGTCTGCTGGTAGCCGATGGGCAGCGCCGTGTCCTCATAGGCACGGTGTGACAGCGCCTCATCCAGGAAGATGTGCCGGGGCACATTCGCGATGGCGTCCAGCACTTCCACACGCTGTATGCCTTCATCACTGAGACGCTCCACCAGCCGCATCCGGGTGCGCTGGGAGGTCATGCCGATCCCCTGGAGTTCGGTATTCATTCAGAGTCCGTCTTTCAGCCAGTCGTTCAGGTTCTGGAACGTATCATAGTGGGTCATGTCCACTTTCACCGGTGTAATGGACACGTAGCCCTCACGGATGGCGTGGAAGTCCGTACCAGGGCCGGCATCATCCTCGTCCCCGGCGGCACCGATCCACATCCGCTCGCGTCCACGCGGACAGTGGACCCGCTGGGGCAGCTCCCCCCGGCCACGATGGCCCAGGCGCGTGATCTGGAAGCCCCTGAGCTCATGCCAATCCACATCCGGTACATTCACATTGAGGACCGTTCTGGGCGGCACTGCCAGCGGATCCGGGCGCAGCAGCAGGCTGCGGACCACCCGCGCCGCCGTATCGAAACGCCAGTTACCCTGGTTGGCCAGCGAAACCGCAATCGGCGGATGATGCAGCAGACGCCCTTCAACCGCAGCAGCCACCGTCCCCGAGTAAAGGATGTCATCACCCAGGTTGGAGTGGGTATTGATACCGGAGATGACCCGGTCGAATTCAATCCCGAACATGTCCCCGATGCCCAGATGAACGCAGTCCGTGGGCGTACCGTCGATGGCCGTGAAACCACCGGGTACATCGGTCGCGGAAAGCGGCCGTGTCAGGGTCAGTGCGTTGCTGGCGCCGGAGTGATCTCGGTCCGGGGCGGCAACACGCACGTCCCCCAGGTCCTCCAGAGCGTCGTAGAGTGCCTTGAGTCCCGGGGAATAGACACCGTCGTCATTGGAAAGCAGCAATTTCATGGCGTTCGGGAACCGTCCTCCAGATCCAGAATCTCAGTCAGTACCACCGTGGCAAAGCCACCGGCAGGCAGGAAGAAATCAAAAACGGCACTGTCGCCTTCCTGCTCCAGAGCGCAGTCTAGCGGTTTCAGCGCGAGGCTGCGACGTGCCGGGCGCATGTGGGTGGCCCGCAGAAGTGCCATGAACTCCGGGTACTGCCCGGCAAATGCCAGTTCCGCCTCTGCCAGCGCCCCTTCGGCCCCGCAGCTGTCGTCACCGAACATCGGCCCTGAAGGAGAGGTTTCCGGGTCCCCCTCCCGCTGTTGCCGCCAATCGCCCGCTGCCAGTCGCCCAGCCAGCCATTCATTGAACAGCCAGCTGCGCACGGCGGACAGCAGCATGCCGGAGCGGGCCCGCTCACGCGGGCGCTTCAGGCGTTGCGGGTCCAGCTGCGCGGCAGCCTCCAGATTGGCCCCATTACGCCCAAAGCGCTGGCGTCCAAAATAGTTCGGACAGCCGTTATTTGCCAGCGCCTGCCAACGCGCGGCCAGGGCGGCACTGTCCGCCTCAAGATCCCTTACCCGGATCCGGAAGCGGTTGCCAGCCAGTTCGCCGGTGCGCAGCTTGCGGCTATGCCGGTCTACCGACAGAACCCGCCACTGCGCGGAAACAGCCTGAAGCACGTCATCCGCTCTCCCGGGCGGACAGGGCAGGCTGAACCACTGGCGGGTGACGGCATGGCGATCCTTGCGCCCCGCATAACCCACCGCAGCTGCAGGACAGCCACAGAGGCGCGCCAGCCCACGGGCAACCCAATCGGTGTTGTCACCGCTTTTCTCAAGCTGGATAAGAAGGTGTTCGCCCTCACCGTCGGGAGACCACCCCAGGTTCTCAGTGACCCCGAAATCCCCCGGGTCCACACGGATGCGGCCGGTTCCGACAGGTTCTCCCCCGGCCCGCGGCCAGTCCAGGCGCCAGCCCGTCACGAGCCCCCGCCGCTGCGACGGCTTTCGACCAGACAGACCGCCTGGGCCGCAATGCCCTCGGCGCGCCCGACGAACCCCAGCCGTTCGGTCGTGGTGGCTTTCACGCTGATCCGTTCCGGGTTCACCGCCAGGTCTTCCGCGATGTTGTGGCGCATGGCATCCACATGGGGACCCATCTTCGGCGCCTGTGCCATGACTGTGGCATCAATATTGACCAGCTGGTAGCCCTGCATCCGCACCTGACGATAGACCTCGCGCAGCAGCGCACGGCTGTCCGCATCCCGCCAGCGCTGTTCGGTATCGGGAAACCAGTGGCCGATATCGCCCAGGGCGATGGCCCCCAGCAGGGCATCGCTGACGGTGTGCAGCAGCACGTCTCCATCCGAATGCGCTCGCAGTCCCTGATCATGAGGGATGACCACGCCACCGATGCGGATATGATCGCCCTCCTCAAAGGCGTGGACGTCGAACCCCTGCCCGACTCGTATCATGTTACGGCCCCTCCTGTTGTTCGATCAGCCATGCCGCCATGGCCAGGTCCCCCGGATGGGTCACCTTGATATTGTCCGCCCGGCCCGGTACCACGAGCGGCTTCAGGCCCAGATATTCCACCGCCGAGGCCTCATCCGTTACCGGCGCCCCGGCTGCCGCGGCCCTGAGCAGCGCCCGTTCCAGCACCCCGGCGGGAAACAGCTGGGGGGTCTGGGCCCGCCAGAGATGGCTCCGGTCCCGGGTTGCCAGCACATGGCGGGCCCCATCCACTTCCTTGATCGTATCCGTGACTGCCTGGGCCAGAAGGCCTCCGGCCTCACTGCAGCCAACCCCTTCCATGAGGGCGTGGATATCCCCTCCTGTGATACAGGGGCGGGCGGCATCGTGCACCAGTACGGGGTGCTCCTCAGGAAGTGCCAGCGCCTGCAGAGCGTTCAGCACGGACTCGGCACGGGTGGCGCCGCCAATACAGGTACGGACGCAGTCTGCCGCCGCGCTGCGGGTAGACGCCCACCAGCCATCCCCGGCCCCCAGAGCCACCATGAGGGCTGCGCCAGGCACTGCCCGGGCCAGCCGCTCAAGGGTGACGTCGATCAGGAAGGCGTTACCGAGATACTGGTACTGCTTGGGGCGCTCGCCCCCGACACGGGCACCGACGCCCGCGGCGGGTATAACAATGGCTGGGGGGAGGCCGTCTGAGGCGGCATTGGGCGGCATGGATACGGTTCAGGGCTCCACAACCAGGAAAAAGGTCTCATCCTCGCCGATCATGCCGAGGTCGCGACGGGCGCGCTCCTCGATCGCACGGGTGCCGTCGCCGAGGTTGTTCACCTCGGCGAACAGCTCCTCGTTACGGTGACGGAGCCCGGCATTGATGGTCTTCTGCTCATCGATCTGCTCCTGCAGGGCCCAGGCGTGGGGCAGGCTGTTCTCACCCGCCCAGAGCCGGACCTGCAGCAGCAGGGTCAGCACGGCCATAATGCCCCACAACCATTTCATGCACGACGCTCCCTGACGCGTCAGGGGTGCCTCAGCCCCCCTGCCCCTTGATTTCGGTCAGACCGCGATACTCGGCCCGATCCCCGAGCTGCTCTTCAATCCGCAGCAGCTGATTGTATTTCGCCACCCGATCGGAACGACAGAGGGACCCGGTCTTGATCTGCCCGGCGCTGGTGGCCACGGCCAGATCCGCGATCGTGGTGTCCTCGGTCTCGCCCGAACGATGCGAGATAACCGCAGTATAGCCCGCATCCTGCGCCATGCGAATGGCATCCAGGGTTTCACTGAGACTGCCGATCTGGTTGAACTTCACAAGAATGGAATTCGCGACGCCCTTGTCGATGCCTTCCTTGAGGATCCGGGTATTGGTCACGAACAGGTCGTCCCCGACCAGCTGGACCTTGCTGCCCAGGCGCTCGGTCAGGGTTTTCCACCCGTCCCAGTCGCCTTCGTCCATGCCATCCTCGATGGAGACGATCGGAAAGCGGTCGCACAGGCCGGCAAGATAGTCACTGAACTCGGCGGCGTTGTACTGCTTGCCCTCGCCTTTCAGGTCGTAAACGCCGTCACTGTAGAACTCGGAGGAGGCGCAGTCGAGCGCCAGGGTGACGTCCTTGCCGAGGGTATAGCCCGCCCCTTCCACGGCTTCGCGGATGGCCTCGAGCGCAGCTTCGTTGGACGGGAGGTCCGGCGCGAAACCGCCTTCGTCGCCCACACCGGTGTTCAGGCCCTTGCTGTTGAGGACCTTCTTGAGGCTGTGGAACACCTCGGCGCCGCAGCGCAGGGCTTCGCGGAAGGTCGGCGCGGACACCGGCTGGATCATGAATTCCTGAATGTCGACGTTGTTGTCCGCGTGCTCGCCGCCGTTGAGGATGTTCATCATGGGCACGGGCATGGAGAACTGGCCGGCGGCGCCGTTGATTTCGGCCATGTGTTCGTACAGGGGGTTGCCCAGGGCGGTGGCGGCGGCCTTGGCGCTGGCCAGGGAGACGGCCAGGATGGCGTTGGCGCCGAGGTTCTGTTTGTTGTCGGTGCCGTCGAGCTCGAGCATGGCATTGTCGATGGCGCGCTGGTCGGCGGCATCCATACCCTTGAGGGCGCCGCGGATGCGGTCGTTCACGGCGGCGACGGCTTTCTGTACGCCTTTGCCGAGGTAGCGGTTCTTGTCCTTGTCGCGCAGTTCGAGCGCTTCCCGGGAGCCAGTGGAGGCGCCGGAGGGTGCGCAGGCGCTGCCGATCTGGCCGGATTCGAGGATCACGTCGGCTTCGACGGTGGGGTTGCCGCGGGAGTCGAGGACCTCGCGGGCCTTGATGTTGGCGATTGTTGTCATCCGTTCAACCTCTCTTATCTTTGAATCAGTCAGTGATTCAGGAAATGAAATCGAGTCTGAAAGTCATTTCAGGAGGTGGGGAAGGCAGTCCTTTACGGGATACGCTGTAAATACATCCCTGTACGCTTGTCTTCCGCCATCCATGGCTCCAGACAATCCCGTAAAGGACTGCCTTCCCCACCTCTTCAAACCTTGTTGGTCACGCTGTATCCAGCGGCTCAAACCCCTTGATCAAATCATCCAGTTGTTTGAGTTGCGAAAGAAAAGGCTCCAGCTGTTCGAGCCTTAGTGCACAAGGGCCGTCGCACTTGGCCTGATCCGGATCCGGGTGCGCTTCCAGGAAGAGGCCGGCCAAGCCCTGTGACAGGCCAGCGCGGGCCAGTTCGGTGACCTGTTCGCGGCGCCCGCCGGCGGAGTCGGCGCGGCCGCCGGGCATCTGCAGGGCGTGGGTGACGTCGAAGAACACCGGCACACCGAGTTTCTTCATGGCGCCGAAACCGAGCATGTCCACGACCAGGTTGTTGTAGCCAAAGCTGGTGCCGCGTTCGCACAGTATGACCCGCTCGTTACCGGCTTCCCCGCACTTGGTGATGATGTGGTTCATTTCCTGGGGCGCGAGGAACTGGCCTTTCTTGACGTTGATGACGGCGCCGGTCCGGGCCATGGCGACCACCAGGTCGGTCTGGCGTGACAGGAACGCGGGCAGCTGGATCACGTCGCAGACGTTGGCGGCCGGTTGCGCCTGGTGCGGTTCGTGGACGTCGGTCAGGACCGGAACGCCGTAGCGGTCGCGGATTTCCTCGAGGATGGCCAGCCCTTTTTCCAGGCCGGGGCCGCGGAATGAATGCATGGAGGAGCGGTTGGCCTTGTCGAAGGAGGCCTTGAAAACATAGGGAATGCCCAGCCGGGCGGTTACCTGGCTGTAGGCGTCCGCCACTTCCAGCGCGAGCTCCCGGGATTCCAGCACGTTCATGCCGCCGAACAGCGTGAACGGGCGGTCGTTGGCGATGCTCAGGTCAGCGATGTCGATGGTGCTATACGCCATGGTGAGCGCCCTCGGCAGTCGGGTTCAGGATTCGCCCCTGCGGGCCAGCGCGGCTTCCACAAAGCCCTTGAACAGCGGATGGCCATCACGCGGCGTGGATGTGAATTCCGGGTGGAACTGGCAGGCGACGAACCACGGGTGCTCCGGGACTTCCACCATTTCCACCAGGCTGTTGTCGCCGGAGCGCCCGGCCACGCGCAGGCCCGCTTCCTCCAGCTTGGGCAGAAGCAGGTTGTTGACCTCGTACCGGTGGCGGTGGCGCTCGCGGATCACGTCCTTGCCGTAACACCGATGCGATGTGGTTCCCGGTTCAAGTCGACAGTCCTGGGCGCCCAGACGCATGGTGCCGCCCAGATCGGAATCCTCGCCGCGCTTTTCCAGCTGGCCGTGTTCGTCCACCCACTCGGTGATCAGGCCCACCACGGGGTACGGTGAGTCCTTGCGGAACTCGGTGCTGTGGGCCCCGGAAAGCCCGGCGATGTTGCGGGCGTATTCGATAACGGCCACCTGCATCCCCAGGCAGATGCCCAGGTAGGGAATGCCGTTCTCACGCGCGTAGCGCACGGCGCTGATCTTGCCTTCCACCCCCCGCTCGCCGAAGCCACCGGGTACCACGATGCCGTCAACGTCTTCCAGGGCCGCCTCGCCCTCGCGTTCCAGGTCCTCGGAATCGACGTACTTCATCTTAACGTCGGTCCTGGTGTGCAGCCCGGCGTGGCTCAGTGCCTCAATCAGGGACTTGTAGGCATCCAGCAGCTCCATGTACTTGCCGACCATGGCGATGGTCACTGTCTTGTCGGGATTCTGCTCCCACTCAAACACCTGGTCCCATTCGGACAGGTCCGCCGGACCCACGTTTAGGTTAAAGCGTTCAACGATCAGCTGGTCCAGATCCATCTCGTGGAGCATGCGCGGCACACGGTAGATGCTGGGCGCATCGCACAGCGGGATGACGGCCCGCTCCTCGACGTTGGTGAAGAGCGCGATCTTGCGCTGCGAGCTGGCGTCCACCTCATGCTCGGAGCGGCACAACAGAATGTCCGGCTGCAGGCCGATGGAACGCATCTCCTTAACGGAGTGCTGGGTCGGCTTGGTCTTCACCTCGCCGGCAGTGGAGATGTAGGGCACCAGCGTCAGGTGCATGAAGAGCGCACGCTGGGGCCCGACTTCGACACGCAGCTGGCGCGTGGCCTCCAGGAAGGGCTGGGATTCAATGTCACCGACGGTACCGCCAACCTCCACCAGGGCAACATCCACGTCACCGGCGCCCTCGACAATGCGACGCTTGATCTCATCCGTGATGTGCGGGATCACCTGCACCGTCCCGCCCAGGTAGTCGCCACGGCGTTCCTTGCGGATGACTTCCTCGTAGACCCGGCCACTGGTGAAGTTGTTGCGCTTGCTCATGGTGGTGCGGATGAAGCGCTCGTAGTGACCCAGGTCCAGATCCGTCTCGGCGCCATCCTCGGTGACGAAGACCTCGCCATGCTGGAACGGGCTCATGGTGCCGGGATCCACATTGATGTAGGGATCGAGCTTGAGGATGGTGACCCTGAGGCCACGTGCCTCGAGGATGGCGGCCAGTGATGCTGATGCAATGCCCTTGCCGAGCGAGGACACAACCCCGCCGGTGACAAATATATAGCGCGTCATGCGAATCCCGTATTCTGCCCGATTGCCAGTTGTGAGGAGGAGGGAGGCGTCGCCTCAAGATGGGATGACAGGCTACCAGAAAGGGGGTCGAGCCTCAATTTGCAAAAGGCGCTACACCATAACGGCATGCCGACCTCTATACTGTGCGTATGAAGGAACTTGTGTTCGCGATTGTTGAGATGACGCTGCTCGCCGCTCCCTGGCTGCTGTTGGGCCTGCTGGTGGCGGGGCTGGTGCGCGGCCTGGTGCCCCGGGCGCGCATCCGGCAGTGGCTCAGCGGCGACGGCATCCGGCCCATCATGCGGGGTGCCGTTCTGGGTGTTCCCCTGCCCATGTGCTCCTGTGGCGCCATTCCGACCGCGCTGGCGCTCTACCGGGGTGGCGCCGGGCGCGGCCCGACCACCTCCTTCCTGGTGGGTACGCCGGGCGCGGGCGTTGATTCACTCTCACTCACCTTTGTGCTGATGGGTCCCTTCATGATGGTGGCCAGGGCGCTGGGCGCAGTTATCGCAGCGATCAGTACCGGCCTGCTTACCGCCCTGAGCCACGGCGGTGCAACCGCCGCGGAACCCGCGGAGGCAGCCTGCAACTCCGGTTGCTGCTCCTCCGGCTGTGACGGCGGCGATGTTATGGCGGACGCCGATGAAACAGCCCCGGGGCTGCGCCACGGCCTGCGCTACGCGTTCACCGAGATGCTCGACGACATCAGCGTCTGGATTGCCATTGGCCTGGCCGTGGCCGGCCTTTTGATCACGCTGACGCCGCCCCAGGGGCTGGCGGTGCTGGGCAGCGGCATCGGCCCCATGCTGCTGATGGCGCTGATCGGCGTCCCCCTTTACCTGTGCGCCGCCGCAACTACCCCCATTGCAGCAGCCCTGATGCTGGAAGGGCTATCCCCCGGCACCGCACTGGTTCTGATGCTCGCCGGCCCTGTAACCAGCCTGGCCACTCTCAGCATTTTCCAGCGAGAAATGGGCACCGGGGCACTGCTCCTCTACCTCACCGGCATCGTGGTGAGCACCGTTGCAGCGGGGCTGGCGACCGACGCCGTCATTGCCGGCTTTAACCTGGACATCCAGGGCTCGGTCCAGGGGGTTCAGGAATGGATTCCCGCCTGGCTGGAATGGAGCGCTCTCGCCCTTCTGGTGATAATGGCCGTGCCCTGGCTCCGGCGCACTCTCATCAGGGAGACCCACGATGACTGAACCTGAAGAAACAGACGCCGTACCGGCGCAACAGGATGAAGCGGAGCAGCGACACGAGCCGCGGCGCTACCAGGTAAGCGCCAATCGCGGTCGGGCCCGCCACCGCCTGCGCTATGTTGAGAGCGGTGGTGCAACCGAGGAACAGAGTGAGGGGGAGTGCGGCCTGTGCCGCGACCTCCCGGTCAGATGACGGCTTTCGCCGCGGCCCGCCCCGCATTACGGCCCGAGAACAGGCAACCACCCAGGAAGGTGCCTTCCAGCGCACGGTAACCGTGCATGCCGCCGCCACCGAAGCCGGCCGCCTCCCCCACTGCATAGAGGCCGGGGATACGCTCACCCTGTTCGTTGAGAACCTGGGCCTCCAGGTCCGTTTCCAGGCCGCCCAGTGTCTTGCGCGTCAGGATATTCAGCCGCACCGCGATCAGGGGGCCGTGGGCCGGGTCCAGCATCCGGTGCGGCTTGGCCGTGCGCACCATCTTGTCACCGGAGAATTTCCGGGCATTGTGCATGGCCATGACCTGGAAATCCTTGGTGAAGGGGTTAGTCAGCTGCCGGTCGCGCGCCTCGATCTGGCGGCGGATGTCCGCCGGGTCCAGCAGGTGGTCGCCACTGAGTTCGTTCATCCCCTTAACCAGATCCTCGATATTGTCCCGGACCACGAAGTCCACCCCGTTCTCCTTGAAGGCCTCAACAGGGCCAGTACCTTTCCTGCCGAAGGGCCGCTTCAGGGTCTGTGCCCAGCTCTTGCCGGTAATGTCCGGGTTCTGCTCGGAACCTGAAAGGGCAAACTCACGTTTGATGATGCTCTGGTCCAGGATGAACCAGCTGTAGTCGTAGCCGGTGGACTGGATGTACTCCAGTTGCCCCAGGGTATCCGAGCCGGGATACAGGGGCGCGGGGAAACGCCGGCCGGTGGCATCGAACCAGAGGGAGGACGGACCGGGAAGGATGCGGATGCCGTGGTTCGGCCAGATGGAATTCCAGTTCTGGATGCCCTCAACGTAGTGCCACATCCGATCCGGGTTGATCACGCGCGCGCCGGCAGCCTCGGTGATATCGATCATGCGCCCGTCCACATGGGCCGGCACCCCACTGACCATACGCTGGGGCGGGCGCCCGAGCCGTTCCGGCCAGTTGCGGCGCACCATCTCATGATTGCCGCCAATGCCCCCCGAGGCCACGATCACGGCCTGGGCCCGGAACTCGAAGTCATCCTTCTCCTCCCGGTTGGTCTCAACGCCCCGCTCGGCCCGGTCATCAGCCAGCACACTGCCACGCACACCATCCACATGGTCGCCAGTGGTCAGCAGCTCGTCCACACGATGACGCCAGCAGAACCGGATCAGCCCCCGGGCCTCCGCTTCCCTGGCCCGCCTTTCAAAGGGCTCAACAATACCGGGGCCTGTCCCCCAGGTGATGTGGAACCGGGGTACGGAATTGCCGTGACCGCAGGCGTCATAACCACCCCGCTCGGCCCACCCCAGCACCGGAAAGACACGATGGCCCATCTCGCGCAGCCAGGCGCGCTTCTCACCCGCGGCGAAGTTCACGTACGCCTCGGCAACACGGCGCGGCCAGTAATCCTCGTCCCGGTCAAAGCCGGCCGTACCCAACCAGTCCTGCCACGCCAGTTCCGGGGAGTCCTTGATACCCATGCGCCGCTGTTCGGGCGAATCGACGAACAGCAGCCCACCCAGCGACCAGTACGCCTGGCCTCCCAGATTCTGTTCGGACTCCTGCTCCACAATCAGAACACGCCGACCCGCATCGGCCAGCTCCGTCGCCGCCACCAGCCCCGCAAGGCCGGCGCCGACCACAATGACATCCGCATCCTGAGCCATAACTACCTCGTTGTTGTGCTTATTGTTGTGCAAAACTGAACGAAAGCAGCAACAGATTCAAGACACTTCAGGAGACGGGATCAGCTGCTCGAGTGCTGAAGACTGTCCGGATCGATGGATTCCGCCTCGTCCGACTGGAACAGCCCCTCCAGTTCGTCGATGATTTCCTGGTCACTGGGGTTACGGCTGCCCTTCTCCTGGTGGATGGCGTAGTACTTGCGCAACTCCTCCTCATCGTGATCCCGGAAGACCTGCACCGCTTCGCGGGCCTCATCCTCATCCCAGCCGAAGATCTGCAGCAGCTGCTCGCCCATGTGCATGCTGCCCGACAGGGTCTCGCGAGTGATCACCCGGCAGCCGAGATCCATCAGGCGCCAGGCGTGCTGGCGGTTGCGCGCGCGGGCGTAGACCGGAACGGTCGGGAAGTTGCGCCGGACATGGTCCACGATGCGCATGGAGTACTCCGCATTCTCCACCGCGACAATGATGGCCTGTGCATCCCGGGCGCCTGCGGTTGTCAGCAGGTCCACGCGTGCCGGGTCGCCATAGTAGATGCGGTGCCCGTAACGGCGGATGAAATCAACCTGCAGGGGGTTGGCATCCAGCGCGGAGAACGGGATCTCGGCGCTGTGCAGCAGTCGGCCCACCATCTGGCCAAAGCCCCCGAAGCCGCAGATCAGAACCTTGGGCTTTTCCTCATCCTCTCCCACCGAATCATAGGGCCGATCGTCGATCTCCGAGGTGGCCAGCATCGGATCCAGAATCCGACGATTGAAAAGGAAGGTGAAGGGCGTGGCGGCCATGGTGAGGATCACCACCGCAAACAATACGTCGGTCACGGACTCGCTCATGACCCCGTAGGTCATGGCCATGGAGAACAGCACGAACGCCAGCTCACCACCCTGGGGCATGAGTGCGGCGAGTGCCCTGCTGCCCTTGTCATCGAGCCCACCAAGCCGCCCGACAGCATAGAGAACGGTGATCTTGAGCAGCAGCACCCCGCCAGTGATACCGAACACCAGCCCGGGCATATCCGCCAGCATGTGCAGATCGGCCGACATGCCCACGGACATGAAGAAAAGCCCCATCAGCAGCCCCTTGAACGGCTCGATGGAGAGATGGATCTCATGCCGGTATTCGGAGTCCGCCAGCAGTACGCCGGCCAGAAAGGCCCCCAGCTCCATGGGCATGCCGGCCATCTTCAGGATCTGGGACACCCCGAGCACCACCAGCAGCGCGGTAGCGGTGAAGGTCTCGCGTGCACCGATGCGCGCCACCGTGCGGAAAACCGGCCGCAGCAGGTAGTGGCCGCCAACGATCACCGCTACCAGCACCACCAGGGTGCGGGCAATGGCCTGGGCGATTCCGAGCGGGTCCATGGACGCGGTACTGCCCTCACCCATGAGCGGAATCGCAGCCAGCAGCGGCAGCAGCGCAATGTACTTGAACAGCAGCATGGCAAAGGCGCTGCGGCCATGGAGCGAGGAAAGCTCATTATGCTCGGAGAGCACCTGCATGGCGAAGGCCGTGGAGGAGAACGCCAGACCCAGCGCGATGATCAGCGACGTCTGCCAGTCCAGACCGAATCCGGCCCAGGCGACTACGCCCATCGGGATGGCACACACAAGCACGCCGGCCATCCCCTGACCGAAGATGTTCCTGCGCATCACCCAGAGCCGTTGCGGCGCCAGCTCCAGCCCCACGAGAAACAGCAGCAGCACCACCCCGATCTTGGCGAAGCGCAGCATACTCTCGACATCGTCGATCACACTGAACAGTGACGGGCCCATGATGACACCGGCAACCAGGTACCCGAGCACGGCTCCGAACCCCAGCCACTGGAAAATGGGCACGGCAATCACCGCCGCCAGCAGGAACAGGGTTACTTCCAGCAGGAAATCCAATGCACGCACTCCTTAAAGCCGGTTCGATCGGGGCTCACTCGGGCCACGCTGGAAAACAGGGGCATACTACAGACGCTGAAGGCCGTTGCGAAGCCCGCCGGCAACCCCGTATTGCCGGCAACGGTACCGGCTCGCTACTGTGTGACCTGAACCCGTATCAGGAGCGACCATGACGCGCTATTCCCTGCTCGATCTCGCCCCCGTGAATGAAGGCAGCACGCCGCGGCAGGCACTGCTCAACGCGGCCGACCTGGCCCGGCACGCCGAGTCCCTTGGGTACAGCCGGTTCTGGATGGCGGAGCACCACAACATGACCGGTATCGCCAGCGCGGCCACGCCGGTGGCGCTGGGCCACATCGCCGCCAATACCAGCAGCATCCGAGTGGGAGCCGCGGGAATGATGCTCCCCAACCATGCGCCGCTGGTGGTGGCAGAACAGTTCGGCACCCTGGAGAGCCTCTACCCCGGGCGCGTGGACCTCGGCCTGGGGCGCGCTCCGGGTACCGATCAGGAAACCCTGCGCGCCCTCCGGCGTGATCACCATTCCGCAGCCAACCGCTTCCCGCAGGAAGTACAGGAGCTGCTGCATTTCCTGGAACCAGTACAGCCGGGCCAGCGTGTTCAGGCCGTTCCAGGCGCCGGTACCCGGGTGCCCGTCTGGATCCTCGGCTCCAGCCTTTTCGGAGCCCAGCTGGCGGCGGCGCTGGGGCTGCCCTATGCCTTTGCCTCCCACTTCGCACCGGACATGCTGGACGAAGCCATCCGGGTCTATCGCGAACAGTTCCAGCCATCGGAACGCCTGGCCAGGCCCTATGTAGCGGCCGCCGCCAACGTCTTCGCCGCGGATACGGACATGGAAGGCCGCCGGCTCATGACCTCCATGGAACAGCAGTTCATTGCCCTGCGGCGGGGGACCCCTGGACCACTCCAACCTCCAGTGGATGACCCTGACAGCCTGGGCAGCCGGGCCGAAGTCGGCACTGCCCGTCACGCCCTGAAAGAGTCAGCCGTCGGTTCGCCGGAGACGGTGGAGCGCTGGCTGAAGGCCTTCCTGGAACGCACCGGCGCGGACGAGCTGATCCTGACCGGCCAGATCCACGATCACGACGCCCGTAAGCATTCATTCGGCATCGCGGCCGACGCGCTCGGGAACCTCTCCAGCTGAGCGCCCAGCGCATCGGTGACACAGTGTTACCGATGCTCAACATCTGTTCAGTTGCACCTTCCTCCCCGGTAACCTAGCTTGAAGACTGTGACATTCATCAAGCCGGATGACCCTGTCAGGTCTGCGTTAAAACAACAAACAGGGAACCAGAAGGAGAGGCACCATGGGAGCACCGGTCGATGCACTGGAACAGCGCGTCAGGGACCCTCATGACCCGCTCGAGGAGGTCCTGCCCGCCTCGATCACTCTGTCGCTGATGCTCCGCAATCGCAGGATGGGAAGCTGGCTCCAGAACGAGTTTGCCGGTTACAGCGAGGAAGTGGACCTGCCTGACTACCGGCGGAATCTCCCCGGCCACCTGATGACACGGTCGCCCCAGTACGGCTGGATTCCCGCCCCCGTCAGCGAGGAACAGAACCGCAGGGAAGCGCATATGGATCTGAGGGACGGTGTCCGCAGCCTGGAGAAAACCTGCCTCCGTTACCGCAAGGACAGCTACATTCAGCATGCTCTCTCCGCGGAAGCGATGCGTGAACTGCAGACCCGGGTCAATCTGACCACCGACCTGGCGCTCACGATCAACCGCGAGACCTACTCCGACCTGTTGCGCCTGGTCCGCTCAACGATCTACCTCTGGACCCTCGACCTCATCGAGGCGGGCTTCAGTGGCGAGCATAACTCCTTCAGCACGGCCGAAAGGGAACAGGCAGCCACCATGGACGACCCCGAGCACTACTGGCGGCGCGCGATGGACGAACATGCCAACCTCCCGGTTCCGGGATTACGCCAGGCCGGTGTACTCGAGCGCTTCTTCGGCAGCGCCTGAGGCCGAGAACACCTCGCTGATCGCAGCAGGACTCAGGGCAACTCCACATCCGGGTAACGCCGCCGCATCCGCTGCAGGCGCAGGATAGTCACAAAATTGGTGACCACCACAAGAGCCTCCGCGAGCGTTGCGCCCACCGAGCCGATGGCGATGTTGTTGCCCATCCAGGCCAGCCCGGCTCCGGCCAGAAAAAGCCGCATGGGAATGCCCCGGAGCATGAACATGCCCACGGTGCCCAGCACCATCGCCGTCATCGGGAACAGGTCGATCCAGCTCTGCCAGGTGAGCACCGCTGCCACGCCACTGACCGCCAGCATGCCCAGCATCACGGCGACATTGCCCTGAAAGCGCTGTGCCAGATGGATGCGCAGGATCACCAGCACCGTCAGTGCCGCGGCGGTCCAGCTCTGGAAAAGCGCGTACTGGAGGGCGAAGGCCACGTTGGCGCCAATCAGCAGCAGCATCAGGCGATCATCCCGGGTACTGGCAAACCCGGCGATGCAGAAGCCCAGTGAGACCAGCGCGACAATCTGGCCGGCGATCTCCATTGCAGTCATATCCGCCAGCATAGGGCCTCCACAGCCTCAAACCGTCAGTATAGAAGCCAGAGCACCCCGCGTCCCTCCGTGATGGCCGCGATGTTCTGGTTTACCCTGTGCGCCATGACCCACTACGCCCTCGGCTGCCCGCAGTGGCAGGATCCCAGCTGGAACACCCTGCTCCCACCGGGAGCAACGCCACTTGCACGCTACAGCCGGGTGTTCGGCTGCGTCGAGGGCAATACCACTTTCTACGCCACACCCACCCGGGAACAATGTGCCCAATGGCGCTCCCAGGTACCCGACGACTTCCGGTTCCTGTTCAAGTTTCCACGTGAAATCAGCCATGACCGGCTGCTCACCGGCTCAGAGACTGCGGTCCGGGAGTTCCTGGCAACCCTTGAACCGCTTGCAGACGTGCTGGGCCCCTTTCTGCTCCAGTTACCGCCGAACTTCGGCCCGGAGCAACTGGATAACCTCTGGCGCTTCGTGGACGCTCTCCCCGCGCCCCTGACCTGCGCGGTCGAGGTTCGGCACCCCGCCTTCTTCGAAAAAGGGGATGCCGAGAAGGCGCTGAACCGGGGCCTGCGCGAGCGCAACCTGGCCCGGGTGTGCTTTGATACCCGGGCGCTGTTTACCGCCACACCGGAATCCGAGGCAACATGGGAAGCCCAGAGCCGCAAACCCCGGCTTCCCATCCACCTGCTGCCCGTGGATGCCCCACCAGTGGTCCGCTACATCGGCCATCCAGACCTTGAGAGCAATCGTCCTTTCCTGGCGCCCTGGGCGGAACGGGTGAGCGAATGGATTGCTGAGGGGCGGCATCCATACATATTCATGCACATGCCGGACAATGGCGATGCCCTGGCACTGGCTGCGCTCTGGCATGAACTGCTGGGGGAGCGGGTACCAGAGCTGGCAGACCTGGCGATCAACACGGAACCGCCTCAGATCGGGTTGTTCTAGGACGGTTCCCTGCCTCGGGACCAAGGGCCGGCACCCATGGCAACTCCGAGAGTGCCAATAGCCAGGGGAGCCACGACCGCTCCCGGCAGCCAGCCACTGACCCACCAGATCACACTGCTGTAGACCAGCCAGAGCACGGGGATCACCCCCGTCACCCAGCTGATGGGGCGTGCCAGGAGCAGCATGCCCAGCGTTACCAGGGCCGTGGGTGTTGGCGCCGTGCCGGCAACCTCGAACGCCGCCCAGCTGCGCCCCGTCAATGGGCCGGTCACCGGCAGTACAACGATGCCTGCCAGCACCAGAACGACTCCCAGCTTCGCCCGCAACCCGCCGCTGAACCGCCAGCCGCCTCCAAGGCCCACCAGGAACACCAGCACCGCCTGAACCATAAAGGCCCACCCCATGAGGCTGGCTGCCCAGTTCAGAGGTGCGTGCAGCAGAAACTGGAACTGGACGGCGGACCAGCACCAGCACGCCGCCAGCGCCAGCCCAGCGGTGGCGCTGCCGCCCCGGTGGAGCCGCCAGAGCGCGAAAAGCATGAGCAAGAGGAACAGGCCCTGCCATGGCCACACCTGCCCGTTGAGGCGCTCGAACAGACGGGCCCACACTTCGGGTGTGACCGGCACGAAGTCCCGCAGTGCGTAGGTATCGAGCGCCCCCAGCATGGGCTAGACCTCTGCCAGTGCTTCAATCATGCGTTGGCGTTGCGCGGCGTCCGGCATGATCCCCCGCCCGGCTGCCATGTTCTCTCGTACATGCTCGACGCTCGTGGTGGCGGGAATAGCGCAGGTCACCGCCGGATGCGAGACGATGAATTTGAGCAGGAAGTCTGCCCAGGTACGGCAGTCGATTTCGCCCGCCCAGTCTGGAAGGGGCGTGCCCCGACGCTGCACGCCCCTGATAAGCGAGCCTCCCTGGTAGGGCCGGTTGGCAATAACGGCAATGCCCTTTTCCCGGGCCAGCGGCAGTATCCGGTCCTCGGCCCAGCGGTCGCGGATATTGTAGGTCAGCTGGATAAAATCCAGCTCGTGGCGCTCCATGATCCGCTCGAACTGGTCGAGCCGGCGCCCGTGCGAGGTGGTAATGCCAACCGCACCCACCTCCCCCGCCTCCTTCATGGCCTGGAGGGTTTCCAGGTGGGCCTCCCAAGCCAGCAGGTTGTGCACCTGCAGCAGGTCGAACCGTTCGAGACCCCAGTTAGCGGACGACTCCGCCGCCTGCTCCCGCGTGGCACCGCCATCCCGGGTCCAGACCTTGTCCGCGGCAAACAGCGAATCCGGGTACCCCAGCTTTTCGAGCCCATGCCCGAGCACCGACTGCGCCGATCCGTACATGGGCGAGGAGTCAATCAGCCCGCCACCCTCCTCGAAGAACGCCGCCAGTACCTGGGTGCGTGCCTCTCGAAGTTCCGGGTCTCCCCCCACATTGAAGGTGCGCCAGGTGCCCATGCCGATCACCGGAATGGAACCACCCCCATTCGGCAGGGCAGCGCGATTCAATGCCTTCCCGGCTGCAGCCGCCAGCCCTGGCCATGCAGCAACCGCCAGCCCTGCGCCCAGGCCGCCAAGCACCCTCCGCCTGGAGTATCCCACCATGCTGCCCTCCGCTTTTCATGGCCTTTGTTCTTTATACGTCACGCCAATCCGGTTCGTTTGACAAGGGATACCCCACTGCCTCCGGCTGATCCCGGATTGTCACGGCACTGCCCCTGTACTCTAATGATGACAATCTGAAGAACCCCCTAGCCGATAACCAGTCCCGGGAGGCAGCAGCGAATGACAGTAACGCTCGAACGTGTCAGCGGTGAAACCATCCGGCCCTGGGTCAGCGAGATCGCGAGGCTCAGGATCCAGGTTTTCCGTGAATGGCCCTACCTGTATGACGGCGATATGGATTACGAGCAGCAGTACCTGGAAACCTACATCCAGTCGCCACGCAGTGTCTTCGTCCTGGCCCGGGACGGTGATCGCGTTGTGGGTGCCGCCACGGGACTGCCGCTGGAAGACGAAGAGGACGCCTTCATTCAGCCGTTCATTGACCAGGGCTACAACCCGGCGGAGATCTTCTATTTCGGGGAATCGGTGCTGCTGCCGGAATACCGGGGTCAGGGCATTGGCGTACGCTTTTTCGGGGAACGTGAAGCCCACGCCAGTGAACTGGGCGGGATCCGGTACTGCTGCTTCTGTGCGGTGGAGCGGCCAGCGGATCATCCGTTACGACCGGCTGACTACCAGCCACTGGATGATTTCTGGAAAAAGCGGGGGTATGAGCCCGTGCCGGAGCTGCGGACCCATTACCCCTGGAAGGACATCGACCAGGCCGAGGAGACGGCCAAGCCGATGAATTTCTGGATGGGACGACTCGCCTGATCAGGCGGCTGCAGAGAGCGTACTGCTCACCCGGTTACGCAGGCGGCTGACCAGGGAGGTGCTGGTGGTCCTGTCCGCCACTTTGCCCTGGTCGTCCCCTTCATTGAACTCGGGGAACAGCCGCTCACGCATCCGGTCCGGCAGCGAGAAAGCCGTCACGCGCTTGAGCACGGTCGCGTACTGGCGTGGGAAGCTGTCCGCGTTGTAGTGCAGGCCGTACTTCTCGCAGACGGCCTGAACCTGGGGCGAAATCTCGCGATACCGGTACGCCGGAATGTCCGGGAACACGTGGTGCTCGATCTGGTGGCTCAGGTGCCCGCTCAGGGTGTAAACCCAGTTCGGACCGGTAAAGTTACTGGAACCAGTCAGCTGACGCAGGTACCAGTGACCACGGCTCTCGTTCTCGCACTCTTCCTCGGTAAAGCTTTCCGCGTCTTCAGTGAAGTGACCGCAGAAGATCACGCTGGAGGCCCAGAGGTTACGGATCAGGTTCGCCCCGAAGTTGCCCGCGATCACGACCGGAGCCACCGGGAGGGTCAGCGCCGGGTAGAACGCATAGTCCTTGAACACCTGACGGCCGCCCTTGCGAGCGAAATCCCGGAGGAACTCCGCCTTTTCACGCAGCGTTACTTCTCCGCTGCGCAGCTTCTCGAACTCCAGCTCGTGAACGCCCACGCCCCACTGGAAGAAAACACTCAGGTTGATGAAGTTGATCATCTGCAGCAGGTGCTTGGGCTCCCAGGCCGTCTCGTCTTCGAGGCGCAGCACCGCATAGCCGTAATCCCGGTCCTTGCCGATGATGTTGGTGTAGGTGTGGTGCTCGTAGTTGTGGGTCCGCTTCCAGGAATCAGCGGTACAGATGGTGTCCCACTCATAGGTCTGGGAGTTGAGCTCCGGGTCGTTCATCCAGTCGTACTGGCCATGCATCACGTTGTGGCCGATCTCCATGTTTTCCAGGATCTTGGCGATCCCGAGGGAAGTCATGCCGGCCAGGAAGAACGGCGGGATGAAGCCGAGGGGCATCAGCGCCCGGCCACCAAACTCCAGCGTCCGATGCAGGCGGATGATGCCGCGGATGTAGTCGGCGTCCTTCTGGCCCAGATCCGCCATCTGCTCATTACGGATGGCGTCCAGGTCCTGTGCAAGATTTTCGAGCTGTTCTTCGCTGAGCTTCTGCATGGTGATTCTCCTTGCAGTATCGATTCGATGTTCGGTTACAGGTCCAGCTCAACGGCGCCCTGGGGCACATTGATACAGAGCTGGATGGTTTCCTCGCCGTGGCCCGAGGGCTGCCCGGTCTGCTGATTGATGACAATGCCGCTTGTCTTGCGGCAGCTGCACTGGTGGCAGATACCCATGCGACAGCCATAGCGCGGGTTCAGACCAGCGGCTTCGGCCTCCTCCAGAAGGCGTCGATCACCGCTGCTCTCGGCGCTCAGACCACTGCGGGTGAAATACACGGTGCCGCCGGCGTCCTCGGTCACCACTACGCCCGGCCCTACCGCGAACAGGGTGCTGCTGACCTGCTCCTCCGGCACACCGGCGTCCGCCAGCAGATTCTGGGCGTGTTTCATGAGCCCGGGCGGGCCACACAGAAAGCAATCCCGCTCCGTAAGCCCTTCGACCGCCTGCAGATGATGCGGGCCGAGATGGTCCGGGTTCTGCGGATCCTGCTCCGCCGCCACGATGCGCAGCTCCAGGTTCGGCAGGCGCTCGGCAAGCGCTTCCAGCTTGCGCCCCCCGATGACGTCCGCGTCGGTACGCACGAAATACAGCAGCGTGACCGGGTTGCGCAGGTGACGATCCGCCATGGCTTCCAGCTGGCTCAGTACCGGGGTGATGCCACTGCCGCCGGTGATGAACAGCATCGGACGACCGGGCTCGGGGGTGTGATCCTCACCGTAGGCACGGCTGATCCCGATCACATCGCCGGGTTCGAAGTGTTCGAGCAGCCAGGGCGTGACCTCGCCATCCGCCACTTTCTTGATGGTGACAGTAATGGTGCCGTCCTGTTCCCAGTGCGACGGTGAACAGGAGAGGCTGAAGGGCCGGCTGTACCAGCGACCGTCCTTTTCCACTTCCAGGTTCAGGTGCTGGCCGGCCCGGAACCCACCCCAACGCCGTGCCGGGCGCAGGGTCAGGGTCTTGCTGTCATGGGTCTCCGCTTCAATCGCTTCCACCCGCGCCGGGATGTAACGCTGGGCCCAGAGCGGGTTGATGCTCTCGAGCAGCGGATCGAAGTACATGGCCGGGTTCTCCCGGTTGAACAGCTGCTGCCCGAGCCAGCGCCAGGTGTCACGCCCCGGCCCGACCCGTGCCAGCACGCCCCTGTAGGAGCGGCCCTGACCGCGATCAACACCCTTTTCCATGTTCATTGACTCCTGCATGACAGGCCTCGTGTGTACGGTTGTTCACATATTGTGTACGAATGTACACAAGGGGCTCCGGGGTGTCAACAGGTGATCTGAGCCGGCTCACACGTTTCGATTCCGCCAGCAGGTCGGTACACTTCCGGGATCAGCCCGAACGCGCCCGTAAAGGTATGACAACACAGAAACGACGCCGCCCCGGCGAGACCCGGGACATGCTCATGGAGGCCGCGCTGACCCTGGTGGGCCGAGGCCGCCACTTCGCCAGCCTCGGCATCCGGGAGGTCACCCGGCAGGCCGAGGTGGTGCCCACATCCTTCTACCGTCACTTCCGCAACATGGACGATCTGGGACTGACGCTGGTGGATGAGCTGGGCGTGGTCCTGCGGGGAATGATGCGGGAAGCGCGCGCCAATGTGCTGCATGCGGACAAGCTCATGGACGAGTCCGTGGCCATCTTCGTGAACCACGTTCAGGCCAACCGCAACTTCTTCACCTTCATGGCCCAGGGGCTGGCGGGCGAGAGTCAGGCAATCCAGCAGGGCATCCGCAACGAGATGCAGTTCTTCGCCAGCGAGCTGGCCAACGATCTGCGTAACCTCCGCCTGCTGACCCACCTCAGTGATGAGGATCTGGACATGGCCTGTGAGCTGGTGGTGCGCACGGTGGCATTCAGCCTGACCGACATCCTCAGCATTTCACCCGAGGACGAGG
>ENA-ORDC01000745-ORDC01000745.1-marine-metagenome-genome-assembly--contig:-NODE-745-length-28726-cov-3.609655_pt1 | contig 28726 bp, 36 predicted proteins | sample MGYA00237783_ERZ508515 | MGnify/ENA primary metagenome ERZ508515 (study PRJEB26186, sample SAMN06268792) | marine metagenome | isolation source: Eden Landing Ponds, San Francisco, CA, USA | place... | reverse complement strand
TCGCTCGCGGTACAGCAGTCACCCGTATTGAGCGATTCCTGTGTAGTGTGAGATATCTTCTATGACACCCTCTTCTAGCTGCTTACCGTGTCATCGTCGGCGCAGGCGGCATCCAGGCGTTCTGCCCGTTGTTGCAGCGTCTTCCACTCGGCAAGTGCCTCCCACATCGCTTCCGTCGAAAGGTTTCGGTCCAGTTCCTCGGGCGAGACATCGGCTGGCCGTTCGACATCGAACCGGTTTCGGTACGCTGCCAGCTGATCACGGATGTCGGTGAGTGTCTCTCGGATCTCTTCGTTCGCGTGTGTCGACCGAAGCTGTTCGACGCGTCGCCACTGGAAATACGCGTCGTTGCGCTCGTACTGCGTCGGGGGTCCTGGCTCTGTCTCAACGATTCCCAGGAACTCGAACCAGTTGAGATGATCCCGGGCTGTTTCCGCGTCGCAATCTGCTCGGTCAGCGATCTCGCCCTCCTGCGTCGGGTCCCGCAGTTGGAGGACGACATCAAAGAGTCTCTCCCGGACCGGTTGGTTCTTCAGCACCTCTGCTGGGCGATCTAATTCTGCGAAGTCCGGTGGCTCCGCGGACGGCGAATCCTCCCTCGCCTCAGTGGCATCGTCGGAATCGTCCATCCGCTTGCTCTCAGTCAGCAGGCGATGGTGACGCCCGATCAAGCACCGCGTATTCCCGGTCACGACTCGACCCGGTTGCTTCTAAGAGGTTGTACTGCGTCATCTTCGAGAGATATGACCGTACCGTTCGTTTCGTCCGCGGGTCTTCGACTTCCGCGGCGTATCGCTCGTGGATCTCACTGGGACTCAACGAGCCGTGGGTGCTGACGATGTCGTAGACGATCCGCTGATGCGGCGTGAGTGAGTCGAGACTTTTCTGGCGGATCTGCGCACGAGCGTCATCAGCGGCTTCCACCAGCAGGTCGTCGGTGAGTTGCTCGTGCCCGTCACGGTCGCCGGTACTCGCTGCAGTCCGCAGGATCCCGATCGCAAGCCGGGCGTCCCCGGCGGCGGCGTCGGCCATCCGGTACAGTTGCTCGTCGGTGACGACGCCCGGATCCAACCCCCACTTCGCACGAGCGTGGAGGATGTCGAACAGCTGCTCGTTGTGGTATTTGCCCATCCGGACGTGTTCGCTAGAGCGCAGCCGACTGACGAGCCGGTCGTCAACACGACTGAACAACTCCTCTTCCTTGTTCGCAATGCAGATGATAGCGAACTGCGGGAGACTATGGAGATCGTAAATGAGGCTCGGGTCTTCCAGTTGATCGGCCTCGTCGAGAATCACCACCGACCGCTGGCCGTCGTGTTGTTGGAGCCGTTCGATCAGTTCGTCGTGCGGCGTCGATTGGCGGTAAATATCGATCGTCTGCCCGAGATCATCCAGGATCTGATACAGCGTCCGGAACCGCGTGTAGTTCCGCCAGCAGTTGACGTACGTGGCTTCGACATCAAGGACTTCTTCACGAAGTCGTTCAGTAACGAACTTCGAGACACAGGTTTTCCCCGCGCCGCTCGGCCCAGTCACGATTGCCGTTGCCGCTGGGTCACCGTGCGTGATCGGTTCAAGGACGCTAGAGAGGTGATTGACTTCCGCGTCCCGATGCTCGACCTCACGGGGCACGAACCCAGCCCGGAGCACACGAGCATCACGGATCATCTGGACTACTGTATAGATTCGACCGCGGCTCTGAAAAATGTAGGTGGGGTGTTTCCGGAAACGGCTACTCACCGGTCTACTTGTGTTGAAAACACGCGATTCAGTACGGGTAGCTGCTATACTCGTTTGTTTCCGGAAACCAATGTAGAGAGTACGGTGGAAGGTTGGACTCCCATTTCAGTTACAAGCAGCTTTTTTCACTCGGGGAAACCCGTTCGACACGACAACTAATGGTCCTTCGCTCTCCCCGTATAACTCTCAACCAATCGCCTCCAGAGATACCCACTCCCGGACAACGACAAGGCACGGAGTCGGGGTATCACCATAGACTGACCGGGGATTTCGGAGCGTTCTGATGCCGAAATTCACGACTCGGCTCACCGATGGCTGGGAACGTGCGCTGCAGCATCTCCCGTTAGCAGGGATTCCGATCCTCTTCGCGTTGTTCAACACGAACAAGCTGCTGGCGATCCTCAGGTTCGACGGAGGGCACATCGGGTTCAAGTTCGGGCTGCCAGTGTCAGTCATCACCGTCTGGCAGTTCGTGAGCGTCCCAAACTCCGGTGTCAACGTCAACACGGGACTTCCGATCGAGTTTCTACCCGTCGCTATCGTGACTGTGCCTGCACTCTTGGTGGTTCAAGCGGTGCTGACTGCCGGGTACTTCGGTAGTATTCGAAACAGCCTCTACGGGGAGCCGTACGCGTTCGTCTTGAATTGCAAGCGACACTTCATCCCGTTTCTCATCATCACGAGCCTTCCAACCCTTCTGTTGTTGCCGCTTGCAGCGGGAGTCATCGGAACCAGCGCCGTCACCGGAGGGTTCGGCGGTACAACGTTCGTGATTCTGCTCGTTGCTATTGTTGGATTCCTAATTCTCGGGTACTTGTTTTACCCCGTCCCGTACCTGATTGTGCTGCACCAAATCGGCGTCGTGGTCGCTGCTCAACGATCCTACGCGCTGGCAACGCAAGGCGGCCCGTACGTTGCGTACACCACTGGGTTCGCGCTATTCGTCCTTGGAGTTTCGCCGATAGCGACGGCACTCGTGGTGAACGTTCCGGTGATCGGGCTGGCAATCGGCATCATCGGCGGCGGGGTCCTCGGCCTCGCTGCAAATATGATGACGATGCGATTCATCGCTGATATCGACTTCAAATCTGAAACCGGACTCGACTGGGACACCACTGATACTGAACCACGGTAAAAGCAGGTTTCCGCCTTGCTCCCCTATGACTCAAACCGGCGTTTGAGAGTTCCCAGTCCCTTTTTTTCGTGAGGATGATGGGTCGGTGTGCAGCTCCCCCGCTCAACCCTGTGTGCGCTCGTAGTCGTCGTGCTCGTCGTGACTGCCGGGTGTCAGGGTTTCACCGGGTCGTCGGCTCCGCCCAGCGATCAACAGGCGGTCGATGCGGTTGCGCAGGCCCAGGACGTGTCTCGGAACGTGACGGCCTACCGAGTCTCGATCGACGGCCACGTCGAAATACGTGATGATAGCCGATCCGAATCCATCGAAATAGCGGGTGATGGAGTCGTTAACACAAATCGACAGCGGATGAACGTGACGCTCGGTGCTCAAGGCGACACTCAAGTTGGCCTGCGGGATACACGACGGGCGTACGTGGATGGGTACACGCTCACCACCGAGTGTTCCAGACTCGGGTGGGCACGCCACAATCTCACTAAATCAACGCCGTGGTTCAACTACACACCACTCGGGCAACAACTGACGCTGCTGGACCGCACGAACGTCTACTGGAACGGAACCGACATCGTCAATGGGACTGAGACTGCCGTCGTGACCGCGTACCCCACTGAAGACAAACTCCAAGCAAATCAGAACCTCCCCACGGGAAACATCGGAACGCAGGGCAGTGCAACGCTCGACAACGCGACAGTCCGTGTCTGGACCGATACCGAGACGCACCGGGTCCGGAAAGTCCAACGCGAAATCCACGTTCGGGGTGACGGAGCAACCGGCGTTGCCACGATCACGTTCCGGTTCACCGACTACAACGAGCCGACCACCATTACGCGACCATCGTTTGAGGACGCAGGGGCTGAGTGGAGCAGTGGCTGTCCCGACACGTGACTCGTGGATTTATGTTGAACGGCTCGGAATCACGGAATAATGGTTTCTTACGAGGCGTTCGATCAGGATGTCGAAATTAACGGGCAAACGGTTCTCACTATCGTCGACGAAGGGATGGGGAAATTTTCGGAGGCGTATCAAGAACGGGCGTTGAACGCGTTAGCAGACGAAGGGATTACTGATCCAGCGCCTGACGAATGGTATCCCCAACAGGCGTGGTTGAATGCGTTTGAGGCGATTGCTGCGGAGTTACAACCGCACGTGCTAGACCGTCTCGGTGAACAAATCCCGGAGGTCGCCGAGTGGCCGAATGATTTTGACACAGTGCCTGAAGGGTTACAATCGATCGACGAGGCGTATCAACGGAACCACCGAGGTGGAGAGATCGGGTGGTATCGATTTGAGCAAACCGACGACCGGGCCGGGACAGTCACGTGTTATAACCCGTACCCGTGTCCGTTCGATCGTGGCCTCATCAGAGGCGTTGCCAAACAATACGCGTCGATGGATTCGTTCGTATTTATTGAGGAAACCGGAGCTACCTGTCGACGGAACGGGGACGATCGCTGTACCTACACTGTGTATTGGTGAGCAGACCGGGGGCTTACTTCTCGTACGTTTCGAGTGCCTCACGGAGTTCGGCAGCAGAGAGGTTTGATGCAAGTTTGATGATCTCTTCAAGATCCTCGTAGGTCGCTTGAAGATCACGGATTCGTTCGGCTTCGCTGGCTTCTGAGTCCGAGAGTTGCTCTTCAGTTCGCCGGATCGTTCGCAGGGTCGTCTGGATCTCGCGTTGAATGTATTGTTGGAATACGTCCTGCAGGATAAACCAGATTTCGCGTTCTGCCGTGAACTGTACTCGCCGTCCGCCGCCTTCCGAGGAGCGACGATGGATTAACCCGATGCGTGTGAGTGTCCGGGTTACGTTACTGACAGTTGATTTGGCATACCCGGTTTCCTCGACGAGTTCCGGGATCGAGAGCGGATCGGTGGCAAAATACAACACTCCGTAGATGCGTCCAGCGCTGCGGCTTAGTCCATACACCTCGGCTGATTGTTCCAGCGATTCGATGACACGTTCCCGTGCGAGGTCACGGTCGCCTTCACTCATACGAAGCCCCTCGTAGTCCGGCGTGATGAGTCCCCTCGTGAGTCATATCTACCCCAAAGACTCCGTAAGTGTTAAATCGTTTGATTCGTTTGTTCGGAGTGAGCCGAACAAACAAAACGAATCATCCCAAAGTCAATGTCCAGTGCGCTCCCTCACCAGCCGTCAGTCGAATACACCCCAGAGAAACAGACCGACGTCGTCATCGGTGGAGAGACCTCTTCCGATATCCTCCAGGTTCTGTCATCGGATACAGCACAGGAAATCCTGGCCACGCTCAAGCGAGAGCCGGGGACGGCGTCCGACGTTGCGACCGCTATCGGGCAGTCGATCCAGAACGTCACGTATCATTTGGATCGGCTTCGTGACGTCGATCTCGTCACGCCGGTTGGAACGTGGTACTCCGAAAAAGGAAAGGAAATGACCGTGTATGCCCTCACAATTGAAGAATTAGTCGTCCAGTTTGCCGATTCGACTCATCAGGAACCGGAACGCTCGCCGGACCGTCGGTGAAGCGACGCGGGCTATCCCTTGATCACAAATATCGGTTCACGATGCCGTGGCTGTACTGATTCACGGCTCGGAGTACGGGCCGTGCGGAGATACGTCGGAGTAGCACCTTTTCGGGCGGGGTGCTCCCGGCCAGAGACGTTTCCCAACCAGTGTGCGTCTGGAGGCGTTCCCGCTCCCGTATGGCCACTGCGTAGATGCGCTCGGCATCCAGTGACTCGACTCGTACACGTTCAAGCTTGCGTCCGATCCGAACCCAGATTTGATTGCCAGTACGAACCTCAAATCCAGCGACCCGATCGAGATCGAACTCCACGAATAGGTTAGATATGTCACCAGATATCTTGATTCACGACGCGACTGTGCTGACAGTCAACGAGCACAACCAACTGTATCGAAACGGGACGGTCGTCATCAACGACGGGATGATTCGAGACGTACGACCGTCCGAATCCGACGACGCCGATGCAACTGCCGAGACCGTCATCGATGGCAGCGACAGCCTCGTGATGCCCGGGTTGATCAACGCCCACGCGCATCTGGAACTCACGGCGCTCATCGGGGCGTTCAGCGAGATGGGGCTCGGTGAGTTGGTCACCGAGATGACTGCCTTTTGTGAACAGCTCGGTCGTGGCCAATACGAGTATCTCGTCAAGGCAGGCTGCGAGCTCGCCGCGTTGAATTTCATCCGGAGCGGGATCACGACAACGAATGCGATGGACGCCCTGCCGAGTCGCGCGGCTGAAGCCTTCGGTGAGGCTGGACTCCGAGGCTTCTTCGGCCCGTGGATCAGCGACTTGTTCTGGGATATCCCCGAAGACGAACAATTCGAGCGCGCTCGGTCGTTTATCGAGCAGTATCACGACAGCTACGACGGGCGAGTACAGGCGACAGTGTGTCCACACGACGACTGGTCGTGTTCTCGGGACGTCTGGGAACGGAGTGCAGAGTTGGCGGCGGAGTATCCCGACCTGCCGGTCCACACACATCTGCTTGAACTAGACGCGAGTAATACGATGGCTCGGGCGAACGATGCCAATGATTCGCTTGCGCTGCTGGAGGAGGTTGGCCTGCTCGATGAACGACTCGTAGCCGCACATTTCCGCGTTGCTGACGAAAAGGACATCGAACGGATGGCGGCACACGGCGCGTCCGTCGCTCACTGCCCCTCGGTCTTCTGTTACTGGGAGCCAGACGGTGAGACGGAGTGGACACCAGTTCCCGCGTTACGAGAGGCAGGGATGACGGTCGGACTCGGTCTCGACGATCACTACTGGCACGACTCCAGCGATCTGTTGAGCGAGGCCCGACAGGCACGGTTGGCAGCCAACCTCTCGTTTGGAACGAACCAGTTTCACTCGATGGAACTGGTCCGGATGCTCACTATTGAGGGTGCAAGAGCGCTTGGCGTCGGCGATGAACTCGGTAGTATCGAACCCGGCAAACGTGCTGATCTCGTCATATTGGACTTGTCGGATCCGAAATTCGCACCGCAGACGAACATTCCAGCACTCGTTGCGAACACTGCGACGGCTGACGACGTTGCGTCAACGATCGTTGACGGTGAGGTATTGATGCACGACAACGAGGTCCGATCAATGAATCCTGATCCCGTGTGTGAACGCGCCACCGCCGCTGTCGAACGGTTTAGTGACGAAATTGGTTGGGAGATAGATATCAGCGGGAGTCACCCACCAAGCCATCTTCGCACCGCTCGTGACCTCCCGAAACGAGGACCAGCACATCTCGTGGCTCGACTGGGTCTGCAACACCTCAGGGACAGATTCTGAGTGAATTTGTGTACGCACCTCAATACCTGTGGAAACACGGCTCCCCAAAGAGCCACTAAGTACGACCCCGACACCGATAGATCAACTAAATCGGATATAAAAATCCATCGCCGACCTGCGCGTGCTCGGGGGCGATACTCCAATTATACACCAGTCCCACGCAGCAATTAAACTGCTGTATGTCCCCCCGACAACATCGGTCCTCCCACGAGCATACCCGTCGTCAGGCACTCGCCAAGGGTGGTGCGACACTCGCAACGTCACTCTCAATACTGACTGCTGGGTGTCTCTCTAGTCTCCCTCCGCTTGGCGGTAATCAGCGCTATGGTCGCCTTGATGCTCCTAGTGGAGGCGATCCCAGTTACCGACAGTGGCTCCCTGCACCGACGACGATGGATCCACCGGTAGAGCAGTACGCATTCACTGCGATGCGCCCGACCGGCGCTCGCCCTGACGCCCCTGAAGTATTTATTTCGCGACGAGCCCACAGCAAGGCGGATACCGACTACTTCGGGATCGGCTTCGAGAACTACGAGTGGCTCGTTGACTCTACCGTCGGCACCGTTATCAAAGCAACCTTCGATCGCACCGATGTCGTCCAGACGATTACCAACAGCGGGTATGAACGCGCTGGTGACTACCGAGGGTACGTCGTCTACGCTCGATCGGACGTGCCGCGTCGTGTTGCCGTCGGCGATGGTGTCCTCGTGTGGACGAATGCATACACCCACGACCGACCGCATCTGGAGGCGGTCGTCGATGCGGGCGCAGGCAACCGCCCGCGATATCACGAGCAAAACACACAATTCGGTCGGCTCACAACGGCGGCTGGTGGAAACGGACAACTCCTCGTCAACACGGACATCCGTGATCCGACGGGGCGACCGGCGATGATCGCCGACACGTTCAGATTCGACGACGATGCAGCCTATCAGGTCGTCTACTACCACTACGCAAACGACCGCGTGCCGACAAAATCGGCGCTCCAGAAAGCGCTTCAAAATCACGACTACCGGTACACGTCAGAAGCCGAAACATTCGACGTGCAGATAGACAAGCAGCTTGCAACGGTTGAAACACGGGTTCCACTCACGGCAGAACGCGAAATCTCCCCGCAGTACGACCTTCCGCAGGTGACGTGGGGCGGACAGTACGACCAGGCGGATACGAGCGTCACGTTCCGGCACGATGCTGGCGAGTCGGTCCCCGCAGCCAGGCTCTACTACGATGTGGACAGCCCCGACGACTTCGGGGAAATCGAGACACAACCCCTCTGGTCGGACCGGGACACAGTCTCGCCCGGTATGGGGGCCACGATTGATCTGGGCGGCTACCCGAACGCGACGAGCGTCAGTCTCGTGTACTCGATCGGCAGGACCCACTTTCACGTGCTTTTCGAGTTAGAGCTACACGGAGGGGCCGATGACTGAGGTTGCTGTTCACTGGCCAACTATTCGGAACGGACAGTGGCTGTCACGAGAGGTGATCGGAGATGAAATCGAGAATATTTGTACGTCCCGGATGACATCTAAAGAAGAGATGGCCGACGTGGAACTCGAAACAGTCGTCTCGCTGCTGGACGACGAACACGTCCGGTCGATTCTGACTGCAACCAGCGAAACGCCGCTGTCGGCCAACGAATTGAGCGAGTACTGTGGTATCTCTACGTCCTCAATCTACCGGCGATTGGATCGGCTGACCGCAGCCGACCTTGTTGGCGAACGGACGCGACCACGATCCGACGGCCACCACGAGACGGTGTACGTCTCTCGACTCGACCGAGTTGAGCTGACGATCCACGACGGCGAATTAACGTGGGATATTGACCGCGGGAGCGACGATGTCGCCGATCAACTGACGCGTCTGTGGGGGAAATTCTAATGTCAGTTGTCGGATTCGGGTCCCCCGTCGGCCTACTTGCTGGGGTCTTGGCGACGGCCTCGGCAGTGGTGGGACTCTATATTGGCTATCAAGCGTACCGTGGGCTTCGACGGAACGACGAACGGTCAATGCGCTGGCTCTCAGTCGGGATGATACTGCTGTTCGGACTGACGTACCTGCTTGCGGTCACCGGACAGGGATTGCTTGCATTCCGTGTGATTCCCATCTCCCTCCAGAATGCTGTCCGTCTGCTTGTCAGACTGACCCAGCTCGTTGGGTTAGTGTGTATTGCGTATTCCCTCCAGATTGCAACAAACTAGTAACCCGATTTTCTGAGCACAGCTGAACAGGGATCGTTCAGTGTGGAGTGTGTAATGGTATATCGGGGTGATGACAACCATCCCTCTCGTACGATTCTCACCGGTCGGTTTCGTTTACCCACGAGGGGGCATCGACTGTGGCCGTGCCTACTCGGTTGAATTGGACTGTTTCAGTAACTATCCGTGGCCCAGATCGGTACGCGACTGTTTGTTTCGTCTCGATCTGCTGAACGTATCCCGCCCCGTTCACGAGAAGTGTCATTGATGCATTTGATGTGACGTGTGTGTCGTTCAGGGTCGCCTGCACCCGGTAGAATCGGGTTCCATTCCGAGTGAGCGTCTCGACTGTCGTGTTCTGTCGCGTGCTGTATTTATACAGGAGTTGCCGATGGAGCGCTCTGTTGAGTCGAACAGATGAATTGAGTAACGTGACTTCTTGAAGATGCGTTTCGGTGCCAGTATCGACACGGACTGTTGTCTCATTACCGTGTCGCCACGCCGTGATTCGGGAAGGCGCTTGTGTCGCTCCGACTGGTACATCACCGGTAGCTGTCGATGTTCGCACGGCGAGTGCCCGTATCGGCGGGGTTGGGTCCACTGTCCACGTTTGATTGGTCGTCACGTGGAACGTCTCGTTTCGAACAGTCGTCGTCGAACGAACGGCAAACGGCTGCGACCGAAGTGTCGCAGTATGCGTTTGAATCAACGTGTTCGTATCAGTAACGTCACTCGCAGTCAACGCGGGCGACGACTGCGAAGCGGTGGGTGGGACAGCACATCCCGCAGTAATTATGACACACACGACACAGACAGCGGTCAACTGAGTGGATAGGTTCATTGCGGGAGCACCTCCGGGAAGCCGTACACGTAGTAGTAGATCTCTGCCGCGCCGGAACAGACGAGCAGTACGCCAGCAATACGGTAGATCGTCTGTGTATGTGATCTGAGCGCTGCCGTGAGCGATGACCCACCGAGAGCAGTCACGCACGTAAAAACAACGAGCACCGTGCTCATCCCCAGCGCGTACGCAAGCGTAATCCCGACACCGAGCATCGGACCGGCTGCTATTCCTTGTGCGACGACGGCGATGAACAACGGCGCAGTACACCCGGCTGCGGCCCCGGCGTACAGCGCGCCGAAGATGAAGAACCCGCTAAGCGACCGGTTTCGCTCCGGGAGCTGAATCACTGAATGGGAGGGTTTCCAGCCAGTTACCATCAGCCCCCCGGCGATGATGAACACGCTCCCGACGATGACCTCAAGGACTGCGATGTCGGTGAGAGCTTGCGCTCCGAAATAGGCCGCTGTGCCTGCAAGACTGACATACACAATCGTCATCCCGGCACCAGCGAGGACGCTCACCAGGACCGCACGCGCCAGCGGGCGACGGATTCGCGCGACAATCGGCACCGATTCCATCGTTGCTGCTGGGGTCCCACCATCGGTGGTCGAAACAGTATCGCCCAGAAAATACGAGAGGTAACCAGGCAGGAGTGGAAACGCGCACGGGGCGAAGAAGGTCGCCGCCCCAGCGGAAAACGCGAGCCCGAAGAGCGCTGGGAGAGCTAGTCCAGCCATCGTCACGACTCCACTAGTGGGGCGATGATTGAGTTGAACTGGTCAAACGTCCGGGCTCTGACCTCCGGGTTCTCTCCCGTGGCCGGAGTTCCATCGGCGTCGAACACAAGGTTTGTCGGGTAGCTGTTCGCATTCCATCGATCAGTCGCAACGAGACCTGGATCTTTCACAACTGGCCACGTGCCGTCGTATTCGTTCCAGAATTCCTTGATCAGTGCTTCGTCCACTTCCGGCGTGATCGAAACTAAATGAAGAGTTTCTGTGTCGTATTCGGCCCGAAGTTTCCGGAACGCTGGCATCTCTTCTTGACATGGCCGACACCACGTCGTGAAGAAATTCAGAACCACGACTTTCCCGTCCGGTTTGAGGACGACGTCCCCATCGGGAAACCCGTCGTGAGTGACGACTGAGGGGAGCACTAACTGTGAGTCTGTGTCGGTATCGTCGTTCTCGACACTCGTGTTCGTTGCACCTTGCGGTGTGTTCGTACTGGACCCCAATTGACCAGCACAGCCAGCCAAGCTCAGGCCGAGTCCAGTGCTGATCGCTGCCAGGACGGATCGACGAGTTCTGGAGGGCATATGTTGTGTCTGAAATGCGGTCGTGAAATGCGATATTTGCGACGAAAGCTTCAGCGTGTGTTTGACTGTTCTTCAGTAGTTATGTGATGGTGTCTCACGACGAATCGTGACGATTAGGTACTCCGTCATACAAGTTGCTCATCTTGATGGCGGGCTTTGGCCGTCTCCGATTTCGAAGAGACAGTTGGTGGAAGTGATGCGTTGGCGACCCGACGGTGACGGAAGCGATTGACCACTGTCTCCGGCAGTGCCATAGCTGCAGCGTTCCGGAGCCAGCAGGCGACGGCTGACTGCATCGTTCCGAGTTGACCGAGGACGTGAGCTTCCGTGCGGATTTTGTTAGCACGACTGATCCGTTGGGACTCGTACTCCGCAAACGCCTCGGAGACGCTTCTGTGTGAATCAAGCGCAGACGCGAGTGCGAGCGCGTCTTCGATCGACTGTGCCGCCCCTTGGCCTGCGAAGGGTAGCATTCCGTGTACAGCATCGCCTGCGAGTACCGTCGATCCACGGGACCACTGGTCGACAGGTGGGAGATCAATTAACTTGGTAGAGATGATATCCTCTGCAGTCACCGTCTCTATGATGGCTGGGATCGGTGTAGGATACGATGTATAGAACGATCGAATAGCATCGACGGAGGCTGCGTCCGGTAATTCCTCGGGGACCGTCGCAAACCAGTAAAACCGGTCCTCTCCGATGGGTGCCCCGCCGGTGTACGTCCCATTGCCCCACACTTCGAATCCGGTGCATTCGTACCGTTCGTCCAACGGCACCGATGTTACGGCTCGGACGACGGTGGTCTCTAAGGATCGTTCGGAGCCGGTGGTGATCGTCTCCCGCACAGTAGAGTGGATCCCATCTGCACCAACGACGATTCCAGGGTGGATCTGAGTTCCATCATCGAAACGCACAGTTGGTTCGATCGGGTCAGAGACGTGGGTACACTTCTTCCCGGTGTGTACCGGTGATGAGACGTTTCGTCGCAGGATTTCTAAAAGATCGGCACGATGGATTGCAACGTACCGATGTCCGAACGCTTCCTGCTCACGATCAAGGTCGAACGCCTGTAACACGCGCCCGGATGGCGACCGGATACGGACATCAGAAAGTGCTTTCCCCGACTCGACGACCTCAGTCGCAAGTCCCAACTCTTGGAGAGCTACTAGTGCATTCGTTTGTAGGAGAATCCCGGCCCCAACCGGTCGGTATTCGGGTGCAGCCTCATACACTTCGACGGTGAATCCTCGGCGTTCAAGCGCGAGTGCGGTCGTTAGGCCACAGATCCCACCACCAAGAATGGCGATCGGCGGCCCCGCATCACGTTGCTGCATATGTCACGCTAGACCCGTTGGATATCTATCGCTGTTGCCTGTTATACACAACTCTTTAAATATAGAGCCTGTTACGATCGCTGATGCGGTATTTAACGATCCGCGTCTCAGCAACCGGAGACGCTGCGCTCCATCCTCTCGGAAGCGCGCTCGGGGAAGCAACGTCATTCTCACGAGAGGCCATCCACCACGTCGAACTGCTTGATGACAACACCGTTCTGATGCTTGCGGAAGGGAGCGGGGATCAAACAAATTATATCGAAATAATGCAAGAATCACCGTACGTTCACGACTTCTTAGTCTCCGGGTCTGACCGATGGATGGCTGTCAGTCAATTCGAACTCTCTACTGCAACAAAACAGCTAATGAAACAAGCTGAAAGACCAGAAGTCGTCGTCGACACACCCATACACATTACGTCGGACGGCTCACTTCGAGTGACGTACCTCGGAGATGACCCGTCGTTACAGGACTTGTATGAGTCGATGAGCGATGATACATCGCTCCAAATCACCGTGCTTGAAACGGGTCCGTACGTCCCAGACCAGCAGTCGTTAACACGACTACTCACAGCTCAACAACGAAACGTCCTCAACGTGGCTGTCGACGTCGGGTATTATGAGGCGCCCCGTCAAGCGACTCACGAAGAGATCGCCAAGCAGCTTGACATCACTGCTACGACTGTCGGCGAGCATCTGAAAAAAATCGAACAGCGGGTCTTCACAGCTATCGTACAATAACGCACTAGGAGTAGTCCTCAGTATCCCTCCAAGATTTCCGGGACACTGCGAAGGACGGTTTGGAGGTGGTCAGCGTTATTGACAACTTGCAGCCGCGCGTTCGGAAGCACTGATTCAAGACGCCGCACAGTTGTAAGCGGGACGTTGGTATCGTTCGTTCCGTGCCACAGTCGTACCGGCGTCTCAATCTCTTCAACATCGACATCCCACCTGCTCGCAGCGTGGCGGAATTCGGTTACTACGCCGCTGCGATGATTAGTGAACGCTTCAAGGAAGTCTTCGTGCACGATTTCGGCGGCTCGCTCGGAGACACCATCGGTCGCGTCCCCCGAAGTATACTGAGAAACGACGAATGATGGATCTTGGTGTTGCGCGAGCCAGGTTTGGGCGCGGAACGCTGCGCTGAGAAGCCGTGGTGTCGTTGTCGCCATCCCACCGAGGAGTTGCTGGACGAACGGTTGCTCGTCGGTGAGGTGCGGTGGGGTAGCCCCGGCAACAACATCAACTCGGGTGATTCGAGCAGGTAGTGTGGCCGCGGTCGCGTAGGCGTACGGGGCCCCGCCGGAGAACGCGATTATGTCCGCAGTGTCGGCATCTGCATCGTCGAGAACAGGGGCAACGAACTGGTCAGCATCTCGGACCGATCGATCTGGCCACGGGGTCGATCGACCATACCCGGGACGGTCGATTGCGAGCAGTTGAACGCCAGTTGATCCCGCTATCGTATCGAACAATTGTGCAAATCGGCGCGACCCAGGCGTTCCATGGAAGAAGAGGACTGGAGTCCCGTTCGGTAATCCGTATCTGGAATACGTTACGGTTCGATCCTCCGGTAACGACACCGTCTCCATTCGTTGGGTGTTTTGATCCACTGGTTCGTCCGATGAGTTAGCGACGCTCAGTGTCATTGCTTTGGTATCAGTCTGTTAGAAGATGGGTGAAGCACTGCCGATCACTCCCCCTCTTGGACTCGCTGCGGAGTCCTGATGCTGGGGGAGCAACACAGACCCAAGGCCGACCGGATCTAGGGAGTGAGTGTTGGGGTAGCACGTGTGATAGTACCGTAAGTGTATTCTGATATTCTCTAGTTAGGATTCCGAGCAGTGACTGTCTGCGATGAGTTGCTGATACTTCCGGAGGAACGATTCCTGATCGGTCTCTCCAGCCTCCGCCTGAACGAGCGTCGCTTCTAACCCGTTCCGTGGTTGATGACAACACTCCTGGTGACACGGCTTACAGAGGTATTCGAACGTTTTCCCGTCACGATCCCACCGGTCGCCGTACTTGTCGTACTCACGGGCGTCCGACCGTGGCACTGTGTCGCCACACGCGGTGCACACGACATCGTCACCCGTTTCTCGGCGGGATGAACGAATCGATGCCATTGTTACCGATCCACCTCTCCCATAATCGTATCGAGACTCCCGATAGTCGCTACGAGATCGGCGATGAATTCTCCCTCGGCCATTTCTGGAAGAGCCGCTAAATTCGAGAACGACGGGCCACGAATTTTGAACCGTGCAGGCGTGTCCGTTCCGTCTGCCCGGATGTAGATTCCGAGTTCACCCTTCGCCGCTTCCACGGCTTTATACACCTCAGTGTCGGGACCTGGCTTGAGCGTTCGTGGAACGTTCGCCTGTACCGTCCGATCGTCTGCAGGCCACTCTTCTAGCAGATCAGCGCACTGTTCAATGATTTTCGCAGATTCAACAATCTCGTAGAGCCGAACAAGGACGCGGGCAAAGTTGTCACAGCCGTCCTGCGTCACGACCTCCCAATCCAGTTCCTCGTAGTACCCGTACGGGTCATCACGACGAAGGTCGTACTCGACGCCCGACCCGCGGACGACAGGCCCCGTACACCCATATGACTTGGCGGCTTCAGGACCGATCTCTCCGGTATCGATCGTCCGCATCTGGAAGACTTCGTTGTTGACAAGTAGGTCCTGATATTCCGAGATTCGTTCTGGAACGGAATCAGCAAAGTCACGAACCGCATCAAGGAACTCGCCACGCGGTTCCGGGAGGTCCCAGGCAACCCCACCCAATCGGAAGTAGTTGAACATCAAGCGTTGGCCGGTCAAATCTTCCAGTAACGTTTGTACCCGTTCTCTGTCCTTGATTGCGTACATAAACGCCGCGGTGAACTCACCGATAACGTCCAGCGCGTAGGTTCCGACCGCCAGGTAGTGAGCGAGCATACGCGAGAGCTCCGCTGACATTGTTCGAACGAGTTTCGCGTAGTCCGGCACATCGATCTCGACAAGCGTCTCTGCTGCTCTCGCGTACGCCCATTCGTTCAGCAACCCTGCACCGCACCAGTCCCATCGGTCGGGGTACGGCATAATCTGATGCCGATACGTGCCTTGTTGACACATCTGTTCTTCACATCGGTGGATGTACCCGATATCCGGGTCTACGTCAACCACGACTTCGCCGTCAAGTACGGTCTTCACGTGAAGCACGCCGTGGGTAGACGGGTGATGGGGCCCAATATTGAGGAACAGCGTGTCCGAGTCGGCGCCTGAATCTCGGTGATCATCAGCAAGCGGGTTCGCGTGTTCTGTGAGCGGGACAATTTGCGGACGGTCTTGGTCGTAATTCTGCCCGAGCGGATGTCCCTGCCAAGTCTCCGGCAGCAGAATCCGCCGTAAATCCGGGTGGTCATCGTACGTAATTCCAACCAGATCGTACGCCTCTCGTTCGTGCCAGTCAGCCGTTCGGAACACCGGTTCAGCGCTTTCGCTCACAGGCTCTCCGGTCGGCGTCGGCACAACGACGGACAGTTCCTGCGTCTGCTCCGCGTATTTTTTCAGGTGGTAGATCGTTTCGTACCGGTCTGGGTACTCTTGTGCGGTGACACAGGATAGATGATCAAATCCTGCCTCGGTCTTGAGCAGTTCAAGGACTTCCTGGACCGCGTCCGGACGGATCACGATGCCGTCCGCATTAACGTGGTCCTCACGGGCAAGCACGCGATTCCCGAGAAGTCCCGTAATCACATCGTCTCCGACACCTTCTGAACCGGACTCAATCCCTGCGCCCGACTGCTCAGGATCCGTTAGACTCACACCAATCACCACCACGCTCCGAATCTGATTGAGGGGCTCGCCTGTATTGTGAATTCTCCGCTCATCACACCTGACAGTTATTTGTTAACCGAGAAAATTATTTAGTCGGATATACTCGTGTCATTTAAACCAGTACGGGAATTCAAATATGAAGTATCTCCAACTCACTGTCCGAGAACCACCCGCCTCCCGGAATCCGATGCACGACTTTTTGATCGAGAGCGACGATGCGTCGCTCGCACAGTTATGGAACTGGACGACGACGCCGGACGACATCGATGTGGTTCTGTTCCGCGTCATCGGCGACCAGCAGGCGTACACCGCAGCCCTTGACGACGCCGCGTTCGTTGTTGATTACGCGACTGCCCGCCTCAACGACGAGTCGTTTTATGTGTACGTCGAACACGCGACCCGTGACGAAGACGCCGCGTTTCGAGAACCGTTTCTTCATCATCGCGTTCTCACGATCCCTCCGATCGAATTCTCTGACGATGGACACACGAACATGGAAATCATCGGTCGGGCAGCCGACATCCAAGCCGTCGTCGACGAGTTCCCCGGTGAATTCGATGTCCAAATCGACCAGGTGAGTTCCTACACGCAAGGACTGGGTGTCACCGCGTCACTGCTGACCGAACGACAACAGGAAGTCTTGACCGTCGCCGTTGACCTCGGATACTACGACATCCCACGGACGGCTACCGTCGAAGACGTAGCAGCCGAATTGGGGTGTGCCTCCAGCACGGCATCCACCCACCTGCAAAAAGCACACACCCAACTTGCACACAAAATTGCTGGTCAATCAAAGTGAAACACAACCTATGACTCTCAAAAAATGATCAGCGTTCAAACTTTGCAATTGCAAGTGAGGCGTCCCTCACGAACAACCCGACCACGTCGCATCACTCGATACGACCGCGTTAAGATACCCCACTACGATGTCCACACTCGTCCTTGATATCGAGACGGCAAGCCCGTTCGAAGAACCACCTGCAAACACGAACGACTCTCAGTACTACGAGTGGGTTGCTGTCGGCCTCGCGTACGCCGAGTCGTTGGATGCGACGCCCGAAACTGACGTGTTGTTCCGCCGCGGCGGCTGGGACGACGCGTACACGATTGACCTCTTCGAACGACTGTTCGAGTGGTGTGACGAGCGACCGATCGACCGAGTGCTCACGTACAACGGGACGTGGTTCGACGGGACGCACTTGCTCACCTGGGCAGAGGCTCTTGACGCTACAGCCGACACGGCGGTGCGAGACCGAACCGAAGCGCTGTTCGAGAACCACATCGACGTGGCGCTCGCCGCCGCCGACGAATACGCCGCCGAACTCTGGGACGACCAGCACATCCTTCCGGACTGGAAAGCGTACGAACTCGCCGGAATCGACAACGACAGCGTGTGGTACGACGATTACGACTTTCCCGACTCGTACCTCTCAGAAATTGACGGCCCTGCCGTGCAAGGCAAACACATCGGGCAAGTCATCGGCGAACGATACGTCGACAACGTTGAAGCCGGGATCGAAGCGACCAGCGTCCACCGGGAACTCACACGCCTCTTCACGGATTACTGTACGAGCGACGTCGCCGACCTGATCGCACTGTACCAGGCTCTCGGCGGGTCCGCTCTTGACGACACGTACCGCCGTCCACCGGATCGCATCAGTTGATACGTACCACAACAGACTCTGTATAGCGTCATAGAGAGGCGTGTAGCACTATTCGCAAGGAGTTTCTTGCACTCGTAATCCGTTGAACCAGCCGTTAGAGTGCTCTTGCGTATTGCACAAAGCGAAGTTTGAGCCTACAGAAAGGGTTTGTCGCTCTCGATCTATGGAAAAGTGTGACTGTTGAATCGCTCCGTGACAGGATTCTGATAGGCGCGGGTGTGATAGCCGTTTCTGCCGGGGCATACCCCCCGTGGTTGAAGACTAACCCGAAACTCACCCCGGACGCTGAAATACCGGCAATCTACATTCTCGGAATGAACGCAGGATTTGAGGCGTTCGACTTTGCCCTGCTCGGTTTCGTCGCCCTTGTCCTCGTATTCCGCGTCAGTTCACGGAAGGGGTTGCAGTCCGTAGTTACACTTCTGACGGGCGTGGGAACCGTGTTATTCTGTGGGCTCTATCTGTCTGGCTCTCTCACGGGATTTACTGCGACGTTCGTTCCCGCGCTCGGGTGGTATCTCACGGTTTTGGGCGGAGTCTTGCTGACTGTCGTCGGAGGATTTCAGTCGGCGTGGATAATTAAGAGGTCTGAAGCGACGTCGACGCTGGTAGACTAATCCTCTGTACTAATCGATACTTGAGTCCCCTGTACTGAGCAGTTCTCGTTGGTCGTTGTCAATCGAAATCTCCTCAACTGGCCATCAGACCGCGCTTACATAGCTCACACTGAGCGAACCGCAATCATTAGCAGTCTTGACCGGTCGGTGCGGAGTATAGAGCCCGGTAGTTAGGTGGGTTAAATGCAGTTCGAAGTTATCGTTGTTCCTTACTTTCTCACCGGGGGAAATACTGGTATGAAATTACCGTCCTCGTTCAAAACGGTGATGAGCGAGGCTATCGCAGTCACCGCGGTGTTCGTTAGACGGATAATCGGTGAGATGCGCTCAATAACGTGGACGGCGTGGCGTCGCTTCAGATGGCTCGCACACGGTGTCCAATCGCTCTCGACTACTGCCTACGGTAGGGCAGGTGCTGTCCTCTCCGGGCCTGTCAAGCAGTTTGTGGTCGGCCCGTTGCGAGTCGCTCTTCTAGGTAAGCGCCGTGATGTCTCACTATTCATCACACTGATCTCGCCAGTATTGGCGCTCGCCACGGCTTGGTGGGTCGGATCAACGATCGGCTATGAGACACTAACTACGTGGGTTCGTGGGACGTGGTTCGGGACTGACCCTTCGCTGGCGGTCTTCCTCGCCGTCGGGAGCCTACTTGCTCTCGGTACAGTCAGCGCGGGCGTTAATTCAGGTTTGCTCCCAACAGGAATCATAGTGAGTGCACCTATCTTTGGTGCGAGTATCACCCGATATGGAACTACCGTCACTTACAGTGGGGGAAGCCAAGTCGTGTCACTTCCCAACGCAGTAGGGATGGCGACTCTTTTCGCGCTCGGGTTTGGAATCCCGATTACTATTAGCGGCTTCATTATAGGACGAGCACTCAGTCGTGTGGTGCGTGTGTACGGTGGTCGTACCGGGCCGTCCTCACTAGCAGATAACACCTGATTTTGTTTCGTTTCGGGGTGTGCCGCTACTGCGCCGTCAGCTGTGATCTGCTAAATGTCCACAAACATCCGTCGATCGGTCGTATCTAGCGGTTCAGAGTTGACGCAGCACTAGTAGTTGCTTAGTATGGTGGCCACACAGCCGAGAGGGACTCTTCAAGAAATGGCGTTCCAAACTCAGAAACTACTAGTAGATTCTGAGCTACCTCACAGAGTGTTGTTTTCACGATCTCGTGGTGAATAATCCGTCAGAACACACCTGCAAATTGTGTAGTCAAGCGGGCCTATGGCGGATGTATCGACTCTTATTGTTTCAGTCGTCGGATGGCGGTATTTCTGCCGCTTGTAGCTGGACAGCGGAGATCACATTGGAAGTTGTCAAATACAACACTACGATCGTGAATATCACCATCGTCGTGTACTCAATGATCCCCACTACGAAGTGCAGTTCAGAGGGGATATTAACCGTGAATAACAACGGCGGTTGATTCATCGTTGCGTGGAACAGAGCAACCAGCCACAGATTGTCCGTCAGTACATAGATAACTCCGAAAGCAAGACCTGAAAGCACCAGTACAGACAGTCGGGCAGCCAACGCTGGGCCAACGCCGTGAACGGACATCAGGAACCAACGTGGGAGGTGGAACAGTGCGAACAGGACAGCCGCAGTACCGATTCCAATTGCGACTGCACGCCGACCCGTTCCACCAGATTCTGCGATGAGTTTCGACTGGAGATAGCCACGGAATACGAATTCCTCGGGCAAGGCTGTGAACAGCAGAGAGCTCCCGAATGCCGCAAGATACAGGACAGGATGTGCGACAACCTTTGAGGATGCAGTCGCAAATCCCGGGACACTTCCCAGGGCAAGGGCGTATGTGAGAAGATTATACAGGAGCCAGAACGCTCCTATCGCTCCCAGGACAGGGAATAGTGATTGGGAAGACGGCAGAATCGAACGCGGAGAGACTCCGTCAAGTCTGTACGCTCCAACCCCGATTCCAACAAGCAAGACACCCCAAGCCATCCCCAGAAGCGGTGGGGGCGACCCTCTGCCAGAGATGAGTGCTAGTCCAGACAGGAGGGCGATTATGACAATATACGCTATGGCAGGGACCAATAACCCTCGATTGAACGCAGGAGGGGCTCTCTCAGGACGAGCCATCGGTTGGAATTCCGAAGACGTGTTTAAAATATTTTATCTCTGCTGAACCCCTATTGATTCAACAACTCCCCAACTGAAAAAGTCGTTACGTGAGTATGCGAAACGACTATTGCCTGAACGAGCTGTTATACGTGTATGCCGGAGAGCAACCCTGAGCCGAAGAATCCGCTGTCGCCCTATTATCCGTCAGAGGTGCCGAGCCTCTCAGGGAATGGCCGTCGCTGGTTCGCCCTTCTTCTCGTGGCGCTCATTCTATTAACGGCTGGTTTCAGCTTCCTCTCATTCGTCGCTTCGCTACTCTGAATTCACGCACCGATCCGCGGCTCCGCTGTACTGAGCGCTCCGTGGGTTTCCTGTCGCTGTCTCACGTTTCGGCTGGTGACTCAGGGACGGGCGGTTTTGTGCGTCGATAGCTTCGGACGAACGCGTAAGCCAGTCCGGTGACGGCACCAATGCCAACCACCGCGGGGCCGACGCTCATCGAGATCTCGGTCGGTGTCGACGAGAACGAGAACAGGAAGGTGATCGTGTCGGGCGTCCCGAGCGTCAGGGAGTCAACGCCGAGTCCGTCAAGGACTAGCGGCCCACCAATTGCGAGAAGGATGAACACGCCGACAACTGCGACGGCACCACCGGCGAGAGCGTCCCAGACGACACCGGTCACCGACACTCCGTGCGGTCGGTCGCTCTCGTGACCGAGGATGCGGACACCGTCGGGATGATCTTCAAGGCGGATGTCCGCGGGGAAGGCCAGCAGCGTCATCGTCATCCAGAGGTCTGCGATAGCTCCGGCAGCGTTGGCCGCCAGCGGTACGATGCCACCCCACTCGAAGATCAGCATCAGCGGGACACCAACGGCGGTCATCACGATCAATGGCGTCATCAACACGACGATGAACTGGTTGCGCGTGAACTCGTGGTCCGTCGTGGCGTAGGCGTACGGCAAAATGAAGTGTGCGATGCCGACGCCATACTTCGCCTCGCCGCCGTAGTAGCGAATGGCGAGTCCGTGCAGCCATTCGTGAGGAACGAGACATACCGTCCCAAGAATCAGAATGACGAGGACGTCCAGTGCGCTGGTCCACCAGGCGACGCCGGGCGTAAACTGGAAGGACGCTGGCTGGCCGGTTACGACTTGGTAGAGGCCACCGAGCACGGTTGCGGCAACGAGCAGTCCGAGCGTGCTTAGTGCGGTCATCTGAATGGTGAGCCCGCGCGTCAATTTCAAATCCGCAAGGAGGGTCTCGGGGTCGCCCGCATCGACTGAATTCATAGTGATATGTACGTTGATTAACCCTTAACGACTTGGATAGGATCCCCCTTTCGAGAGTGCAGAACACTGGAACGTTTACCAAAGAATGACGGAAACAGCCAGTTTACTATGGCATTCAGCTACGTTGAGTGACTAATAGAAACCACAAGAACCATACAGCGTGGTAAGGCGTTATCTGGTATGCCCTCCCCCGTAATCCTACAGTCCGGAGCAGCTGGGTTGTTCGTCTTTTTCGCCCTCCTATTGCTGATTGTCGGTCTCGCTTTGGTGGTGTGGACGTATCGAGACGCACAGCAGAATAGTAGTTATTCCGCTTCTCTGTGGGCCCTTGTAGTGTTCCTTGCTCCGTTGCTTGGGTTCGTACTCTACCTCTTGTTGGGCCGGGACCGGCGATAGCCCAGTGTCCTATACTGAAGGATATGTGCTTCACTTGTACTGATCGTATCAGCTGTCGTTTCCAGATCGTCGTCGACAGCATCGGACAGGTGTTCGCTGTGTCGATGCGTCAGAGCCTATCGTCTGACGCGAGTCAGAACGCGTCGGAGCGGTCGACGGACCTACGGAGACGAGTCGAGCCCGACAGGGCGTCCCTGCTCCCATATGACGGCGGAGACTGCAGTGGGAAGCGATCCGTCGTAAAGAGGGGACTTGGTGTTCTTGGGGGTCGGTGGTCGGGCCCGGATGGATCTGTACTCCGTGCGGGTGTTTAGAGAAGCGACTGGGGTGGGGCAGCGATCGTGGCGACGCATCTCCGATCGGAGAAGCGTCTGAACGTACCAAAGGAATTTGAGCACGCTCACGAAAGACTGTGTATGCGACTCCCCGCAAAGACCGTCGCCCTCACGATCGCCCTTCTCATAGTCGCACAGTTCTTCGCAGTCGTCGTCGAATCACAACCTGCTGCACTCCTATCGTGGTATCTTATCTATGCACTCATTATCCTGGTTCCGCTGACGCTCGTGTACGAAGGCGTCACTCGATTGTATCCACAAACTCCCTCGTGAGAACGCTCTCTTCGAGTACCCGGCTGTACTGAGCTGTTCTCGTTCGTTGTATTCAACCGAGAGCTACTGAAGTAGCCATCAGATGACGTTTGCGAACGTACTGAACAAGAGTGATGTACTTGGCAGCAAGTCGAAAGATTATGGTCTCCAAAGAGACCCGTATTACCCTCCTGTTTGTTGTTCTGGGGACGGCTCTCTGGCTCGTCTCAGGACAATTCACCAACACCGCGTGGATACGGTGGGCGATACTCATTGGTGTCGGCGTCATCATCCCTACGATACTTACTGAAAGAGCCGATTCATAATTGAACTGTCCTGATCGTCTCGGCCTTCGGTTTCAGATCGTCGTCGACAGCATCGGACAGTTGCTCGTTGTGTCTATGAGTCAGATCTCGTCGTGTGACGCGATCCCGTCCAGTGTTCGGGGATTAGTGAGGCCTGTCACCTGCCCGTAGAACTGGTTGAAGAAGATGCGCCTGTTCATCGTACACTAATTCGTGGTGATGTCTTCCATCGTACTATGCCTGTACTGGTCGTGCTCTGTTAGCTTCGACGGAAGCCGATAGGCCGTCGGTCGGATCGGTGGCGTCGGTCGGACTGTCCACGACAGATTGACAACCTGAGATGCAGAACTGCCGGTATGGTCCTCAATCGGCGAACGGCCCTCCACGTCGCCGGAACAACGGTAGCCACAGCTCTTGCAGGCTGTGCATCGTTCACGCCTGGTTCCTCCACAGATCCGGAACAAGAATATCGGCTCTCACTCGATCGAATTGACCAACCGCTCGTCGAATACGTCCTCTACCACCCAGGTGAAGACGTATACGACCAGCCCGCCCACCGTGCGCTAGCCGAAATACTTCCCGACGGTCGGCACACAACCTACGGCTACAAGCCACTCCCCGAGGACGCGTTCGTTGCCTACGATGATCGGTACTACCAGACGAAAACCGTCGTCACTGGCGAACGGCGACTGGAGCGGCCACTCGTCCGTGTCACTCCCATACCTGAGGAGCAAGTCCCCGAGGACGTCCCGACGGTCGATTCACTCGCCCGACCTGTTGGCCGCGTCATCAAAATCCTCCACAGTTACACCGTCACGAACGGGGAAAGTGGGAGTGCAGATCTCCTTCAGGATGATGCCTACGTCCTGCGGCGACCGTACGAACTGAACAGCCGCCTCACCGCCGATCTTGATGGGCGTATTGTAGCGATGGATTCCGACGGCCACTGGGCTTACCGTATCAACGTCACTACTGAACACCTCTATGAGCCAGCATACACGACACTCGCAATCGAAGTCGCTACGACGACAGACGCGTTCAGCGACACCGCGTTAGCCGCCAGAGTCGATACCCGACTCGATTCAACTGGACTCGACGCGGCTGTTCGACAATTACTCCAACAGGTCATCGCGCAAGACACGTACCGAGAAACAACCCCGCTCTCAACGGAGTTCACTACTCTACTCGACGTACTCGATCTCGAACACGTCGAGACTGCCGCAAACGGCCATCACCTCTGGTATGACGACACGCTGTACCGATACAGTCTCTACATCAACAACGCAGACTAGCCGTCACTCACATTACTTCGAGAGTCGCCTGAGATTTACTATCCTCCACCTCCACAATCAACTATGGTTTCCCGTCGCACACTCCGGAACGCCCTCCTCGGACGTGACGTCGCTATCGCGTACGCGATCATCGTCACCTTGTATCTCCTGAAATTCGTTCCATTCCAACCCACACAGATTCCGCCCTACCTCCTGATCGTCGCCTACGACCTCACCGAGGTAGCACTCCCGTTCCTCACCCCTTACTACCCGGTCGCGTTCCCACTATTCCTGTATGTACTCGCCGTGAGTGGTGCTAGCATTACTCGAAAGTTTCGAACCACTGACAGCGAGCAATCAGCCTGGCAGCAGACACTCGGCGGTGTCTGTCTCATCATCGGACTCATCTCACTGGGGTTCGGCGCATTCGTCGGCGGCCCACTCATCTCCCCAACAGACAACCCGACGCCGCTGGCCATTACCGGCGCAACGGGTACCCTCTTTCTCGTGACGGCGTGGTGGTTGCTTGGCCGTCCGATTTTCCAAGTCCCCACCCCTACTTGAATTCAATTCTCTCTCAAAAGCTAGCTTCTGGCCTCGTGTAGACGTCAGCGAGAACGACTCAGTTCCCGTGTTGATACCCCGTTCGACTGCTCTCGCCCGTTCCTCGGATCACCAGGTTGCTCGGATACTCGGGTGGTGGATACAGCACAAACGAGAGTGATGCGCCTTCGTGGACCCACCCGCAGCAGTTCACTGTTACTGCAACCTGGGTTTGTGCTTACGGGGGATATTACCCGTCGCTCGCAAAAGATGTACTGATGACCGCTGGCGACCACCAATCTCCGTCTCCCACGAGCCAAGCCGATAGGACGGCTACGATCCGCAGGATCCTCGTCGGCTCGAAACGAGGGTCGCCGCAACGGACGGTACTGATCGGGGTGGCACTCGGACTCTTCGGGGTAACGTTCCTAGCATACGAACTCGGTATCTTCTACCACTCTGGCGGTGTCGTCTTCGTTCCGTTCCACGCTGCTGTCGTCGGACTGATCGCTGCGTGCTGGACAGGCTATCGGCAGGCCGGGGTAGTAACTGGATGGGGACTCACGTACTTTGGGTTCCTTGGATGGCGGGCGGAGTGGGCGACGGACATTTCGCCGCGGCCACTCAGCGAGCGCATAAGCTATGTCGTCCAGTTGGACGGGTTGATCGTCCTCGCTATCATCGGGGTCGGAGTTGCGGTTATCGGGTTCACTGTTGGCGCGATCGTCCGGAAAGCGATCAACGGACTTCGAACTGACCCCTAATTCAATTTTTTAGCAGAAGTGAAATATATTAAATGTGAGGAATCAGTGACGGTTCACGCTCTGTATACAGCCGTGTCTCCGCCGACGATTGGACCGTTGTTAGTTACGACGTGACTGATGTAGAGGCTGGAGTCAGCACGGGGACTGCGTTATGTTCTCTACATAAATCCTGAATCAGCGTGAGATCTACCTGCATATTTCGCTGAACCCATAAACTGAGTGAGTTATTTCCCACCGAAATCTCGGCTCCTCTAAGGCTCCTACGTTCACCGCTCCTCTCCGACGAATCTTACATCGATCTCGTCTTTATTGATGTGGATATTGTGCTCTGGACTGATTCCTTTATCATCTTCCGGGGCTGCATCCCACGCGCTTCGTGACACCTCAAAGGTTTTCTGAAGATCCACGTCATCTCCACTCACCTCAAGTGTGTTAATGTACGTCGCAGGACGCGAAATAGCAACCACCAGGTACTCGCCATGTGAAATCGCTCCCGCGCCCTCCAATACCAGTGCGCCTTCATCCGAGTCCCGGGTGACAGTTAGCGAGATCTCAACGGGACTCTCAGAGTCATTATACACTTCCACTCCATAGACATTATCGGACGTTTCCGAGTTCTCACCGAGAGCAACTTCAGCAAAGGGCTTTTGCCCGGGGTACGAACGAGCGAACTCGCTTGTGCGTACTTCAACTGGTATCCCGCCCGTCTTTGTGAACGAAAAATCTGATTCCTTCGCTGGTTCTCCGATTGAGGCGCAGCCAACGAGAGGGACGGTTAGTGCCAGACCGCTAAGCTGGAGTAACCGTCGCCGTTTCATACATTATGCTTTGTGGCAGGCGGCATAATACGCTGGGAAGCTCAAGAGCCTGTTTTAGAGACTTCCCCCTTCGACAGATACCTTGTCTGTACTGAACGATAGGTAGCTCGACTTTATAGTTCGATGTTAGTTGACTCGGTAGCGGGATAGAAAGGGTTTCAAGCTACATCGATAAGGTTAGTTGTGAGTTCGCATAGTTTGACTCAGGCTCTCCGAAATCCCCGGCTGGTCATCGTGTTGCAACTCGGGCTCTGTATCCTCTTGCTTGGCGAAGTAGCTAAAGGTGCGATGGGGTACACGTCGATAGTCGTGCTCATCCTCCAAGTCGTTGGGGGGATAACCGCAATTGCAGCGTTGGCAGTGCTGGCGGGGCTGGTTCCCTCTCCACCAGAACGAAACTAAGGTAATCGGGCTCCGCTCTGTCCGCATCTCTATTATACGATCCACGCTTTCCTTGAGATCCGGCACGAGGATTTTGTTATAAGTTATTCTGTAACGTGCTCGCCGTGCGCGTCAGTTTTCGACAGGGAGGAACGCTTGCGGTGGTAGTAATATTCGGTGACTGCCCGTAGCAATAGCGAACCGTAGACTAACAGGCCAAGGGCGGCTCCAATAAACAACAGTCCGATAGCGCCTGGGCCAGCAACCTCACTCCCTAACTGAACGATGAGGATGTAGAATATCGTCGGTGCGACGACAGCCACGATCAACTCGATAGCGCGGATCACCGTATACACGGGTCGAGCCGTGAGCCGAGCAGCCGGATCATCAGTTCGTACAAGTCGGTAGCCCGTACGTAGCGCTTCGGAGGCGACTACAACAGCGAGAATCACAGGAAAGAACGCGAAGTATAGCAGGCCGTTCAGACCGTCTCCTGGGAGAATCCCGGCATAGGAGGAGAGGCCGAATACGAGGGCACCTATCACAACCGTGAGTTTGAGGGCTTGGAGAGGCTTGTCTCGAATGAATGAGGAGGGCATATGAGTAGTTCATCTTGATCTCGAATAAGACCTCTGAACGGGGACTGATTATTCACTATGAGCGAATGTCTTGTGACATAGTACTTCTATTTTGAGTGGATCCCATATATGGTTTCAACCCCAAATCGCCCTCTCAGTATGTCTACTACACGGATTTTCACAGAACAGGCGTGTCACAAGGCCCTTTAGCGTCCTTCTGGAAGGCGGGTGTATGGTCCCCTCCTCCCGTCGTCACTTCCTCGCTGGAGTTGGTGCCGCTGCAACAGCCGGGCTTGCTGGCTGTCTGGACGCTATTCCGCGGTTTCCGAAGCGAGTACACAATCGTGACGCCACCGTAACGCCACGGACGGACGGGTGGCGAAGCAAACACGGCGGGTCCACACGCCGGAGCTTCACCACTGGTTCTCTCACCGCAACTGCAGCACCGACCACCGTACTCGACCTTGACGACTGGTGGAAGGGGCAACCGGTTTTTTCTCCCAATCAACTCGTGATCCCGGTACAATTACCACCGGAGGGAGAGTCTTCCGAGCCCTCGTTTGAGGGGCTGCTTGCGCTTGATTCCGCGTCGGGCGTCGAACAGTGGCGGTTCGCGTACGACAAACCGTTTACCACGCCAACGGTCGTCGGTGAGACGGTATTCGTTCAAGGAGCAACAACGTACGCGCTTGATCGCACCGACGGGTCGGTCTGCTGGGAGTATCGGAGTGGGGACGGG
>ENA-ORDC01000744-ORDC01000744.1-marine-metagenome-genome-assembly--contig:-NODE-744-length-28744-cov-3.347542_pt1 | contig 28744 bp, 29 predicted proteins | sample MGYA00237783_ERZ508515 | MGnify/ENA primary metagenome ERZ508515 (study PRJEB26186, sample SAMN06268792) | marine metagenome | isolation source: Eden Landing Ponds, San Francisco, CA, USA | place... | reverse complement strand
GTCGGGAGTTCACCTTCGTGCCAGACAGTCACGTTGTGCAGCGTCGCGTCGGTGATGGTGACCCGATTGACGGTCTCGGAGTGACGGCTGGCACAGATACGACCGCTGGGGGCCGGGACGATGCTCTCGGTCCGAACGGTGAACGTGGCACCGTCGGCGATCTCCGGTGGGGCGTCGGCGGTCGATGGACCGAGACCTGCAACCGGAGCACCCGGGAACACGCCAACCGTGAGGCTGCCGACCAGCGCCACGAACGCCAAGACGCGAAGGTGTCGGTGGGCCACGAGTCGCAGTGTGTTAGCGCACCACGCTGATGATGCTCGTCACGAACCCCTGTCCGGACGAGACCGGTTCGTCGGGGGGAGACTGCCAGGCGATACAGAGATTCCCCCCGAGAACGCCGACCAGCATCCCGACGACGAGTCCGCCGACTGGAACGATCCACTTGCGCCAGTCGAACGCGTCCCGGACGCTCCACCAGACGCGGGCGTTGCTCACGACTGCCGTCGCGGTGAAGATGATCGAGGCGTTCGAAGGAGACCGGAACAGCGGCATCAGACCCATCGACACCTGCGCGAAGCCGAACCCGGCGATCCCGTGAACGACGGACGCAACGAGGATGACGACCGCAGACAACCCCGTCGTCACCCAGTTAGCTGTCATCGAGACCACCTCAACGTTCGAATAAGCGCGTACATCTCTGCTCGGCCAATACTACGGCCTTCTCCCTTAGGCAAGTTCTCCCCAAGAAGCGTAGGGCCAGTGTCTCACACATCTTCGCACCTGCCACTAGAACGCACTACGAGACTGTTTTGCAAACCAAACTCGACCGGTCTCGGCTTTCAAACGACTATGTAGCCGATAGCGAACCCATACGTGGTCTTGTTCGGTCTTTCGAATTTCAACCACAACGTATGAACAGCCAACGGTCGTATCTACAGTCGTTTCACGATGAACCAGGACGAGACATCCATCGGCGAGTGGAAATCCCTAGACGGTGACCCTGCGGGTGAGAGGACAGGCGACCCAGACGTGGTCTTCGCGCACGTCAGCGACCTCCACGGACAGCTCACGCCACGCTACCAGGTCTATTACGACAACCCAACATCGAAACCGAACTTCGAGTTCGGAGACGAGGACCGCGTCATCAAGCGCGGTGGCGGGGTTCCCCTGCTCGCGGCCACGCTGGGTCAACTCCGCGAGGACGACGAGGTCTGTACCCTGATGAGCGGTGATACGTTCCACGGCTCCGCCGTGACCACCTACACGGACGGGCGGGCAATGCTCGAGCCCATCAACGAGCACGTCGCGCCCGACGTCTACGTCCCGGGGAACTGGGACTACTCGAACGAGGCCGTCGAGGACGGCAACTTCGTGGAACTTATGGATGACCTCGACGCCATGGTCCTCGCGAACAACCTCTACGACTGGGAGACTGACGAGCGGCTGTACGACGCGTACACCGTCCTCGAGGTCGGTGGACTCTCCGTAGGCGTCGTCGGCATGACGAACGTCTACGTCGACCGGATGGCACCCGCGTTCCACGAGGGGAAGTACCGCTTCGGGAAGCATCCCGCGCTCCTCGAAGAGTCCGCACAGGCCGCCCGCGATGACGGCGCGGATGTCGTAGTCGCAGTCACCGAAATCGGCCTGCCGTGGATGGTCCAGGCTGCGAAAGACTGTGCGAGCGTGGATGTGATGTTCAGCGCCCACACTCACGAGTATACGTACGAACGGCTTTGTTGAAATCCTCAGAGAGTTACAGGTTCGCCCGGTAGTCTGACCGGATGGAGGCCCTCCCAAAGTCGCAGTTGCTTCGGTTCGTTGAGCAGGCGTATCACTTGGCTCGGCGAGCTGTTGTCCGCTACTCGTCGAAGTTCTCTAAACGGCGCTACACACTCCACCAGCACATCGTCTTGCTCTGTCTCAAGGTGCGGAAGAATACGACGTACCGGACGCTTCTTGACGAACTTATCGAAATGCCTCGGATTCGGAGCGCCCTCGATCTTGAGGAACTCCCATCTCCTTCGACGTTGTGCAAAGCGTTCGACCGGCTCGATATGGCCGTATGGCGCGTCCTGCTCAACCTCTCGGTCACACTCCTTCCGACCAACGGTGTCGTCGGTATCGATGCATCCGGTTTCGACCGTAGTCACGCCTCGAAACACTACACGAAGCGAACGAAGCTGACGATTCAGCAGTTGAAAGTCACGCTCCTCGTAGACACGAGGTCGAACGCAATCATCGACTTACACGTGACGACGACCCGAAAACACGACTCGCAAATTGCGCCGTCGCTCATCACGCGAAATACCGGTGAAGTAGCGGTTCTCCTTGGCGACAAGGGATACGATGACCAGAAGGTTCGCGCGTTAGCCCGTGAGACTGGTGTTCGACCGCTCATCAAGCACCGCGAGTTTTCGTCACTCCACAAAGCGTGGAACGCTCGACTGGACGCTGACCTCTACGGTCAGCGCAGTCAGAACGAGACCGTAAATTCTCGACTCAAACGGAAATACGGCGCATTCGTCCGCTCACGGCACTGGTGGAAGCAGTTCCGTGAACTCGTTGTCGGCTGTCTCACTCACAACATCGACAAGGTACTCTGAACGTTAGATATAGGTAATCGGTGTATCGTGATGGGCGGGGTTATGTGTGTCTAACATCAAACGTCGTATCGAATGAACCGTCGTCAGGCCCTCTCGAGTTTGGCCGTCGCTGGTACTATTTCGCTTGGTGGATGTTCGTCTGTTCTGGGTTCCGAGGGAATCGTCCTTGGGAAAATCGAGGTTATCAACTCGTCGTTCGTGGCGAACCGGATTAATCTCATGGTCCAACGCGACGAAGAGGTGCTCCTCAACCGAAAAATCACACTGCCCGGCATTGACGCTGAAAACGGGACGCCAGCAACGCTCATCCCGCCGATGTGGTCGGAGAAAAAAGGCGCATATACAGTGACTGCAATCCATTACGACACATCCGGCAACAGAGAATCTGGAAAATACGAGTACACATTCACACGAAAAGACTACGACGCCTACTACGGTGACGATCACGAAGACCCAGGATGTCTCGGTGCTGTTGTCAAGATCGGAAGTCTCTCCGATAGCGAGAACGCCGCGGTTGGCATCGGCCCAACGTACATGAAAAATCCATGTGGAACGGCGGATTCCGAGTAGACATCGGTCGATAAGCAGTTCTAACTAACGGCTGTTTCAGCGGGAAAGGTGTCGAACCAATAGGATTTCAACAGAGCCGTACGAACCTATCGTCGTCGAGGAGACCGAAACCGTGGTCGTCGAGTCCGGCATGGGCGAAGCGCTCGGCCGTGTCGACCTCCGTGTTCGGGACGGGGAGATACAGTTCAGACACCACCTCTACTGCCTCACCGAGGACGGCGAGTACACGCCGGACCCGGACGCCGATGCACAGGAAACCGTCGAGTCGGTGCGTGCACCGTTCTTCGAAGAAACTCCAGAATTCGAGCGTGGAGCCGGCACGCTCGAACGCCCCCTGGATACGACCGTCGGGCAGACGGACACGCCGCTCTATCGGCAGTCGTTCCTCGAAAGCGCCTGGAATACGCTGTTCAATGACGCACTGCAGGCACACTTCGACACCGACCTCGCCGTCTCACACGGGTTCCGTTACGGGACCGCTATCCCGCCCGGCGACATCACGCTCGGCGAACTGTACACGTTCTTCCCGATGGCGACGTCCGTCGCCCGCGGCGTCGCGTACGGCCAGCAACTCACGAGCCACATGGAGGAGTTCCTCGAGGACAACTTCACGCCGTACCCCTACGACCAGGAGGACGGCCGCGTCAGGAATTTCTCCTCGAACGTCGAGGTGACCGTCGACCCAACCGCCAAGCGTGGCCGTCGCCTCGTCGAGCTGCGCATCGACGGCGAACTGGTCGACCCCGAAAAGACGTACTCGGTGGCGACGTTCCGCCGTCCTGGCGACCCAGAACGTGACCTCGGCAACTGCGGGTTCCCGTTCCAGGACGTCGAGGTCGACGACGGGACGATACCTGTCGACGTCATCGTCGAGTACCTCGAAGAGCACTCACCAGTCGACTACGAAGTGATGGGGCTGGTCGAGACCGCGGACGACGGTGGCCGAGCCCAGAACACGCCCGCCGACGGGCCGTATCCGTTCATCCAACCGGGCGTCGACTACCGGGACGGAGAGGCCTACTGCGAGACGTCCATGATTCCCCGTGGGAACGCTTTCCCCGAAGAAGGGCGTAATCGAACGCGATAGGTGGCGACGGCACACGCGACAGCTCCGGCGAACGGCGAACGGACACTATACAGGTGAGATACGATGGTCAAGAACATTACCGCGGAACAACTCGCGGACAAGATCGACGCCGACGAACGGTTCACGCTCATCGACACGCGTCCCGAAGACAGCTTCGAGGCCTGGCACGTGCGTGATGCAGAGAACGTTCCGTACGACCCCGACCAGGGGTTGAGCGAGGACCAACTGAACGAGGTGAACGCACTAGTCGACGGCCGGCCGGTCGTCGCCATCTGCGGGAAGGGCCTGACGTCGACGCCGTTCGCGATCAAGTTGGATGAGCACGGGTATGAGGATGTCTCGGCCGTCACCGGCGGGATGGAGGAGTGGAGTAAAGTCTACGAGGTCGCCCACATCGAGACGTCCAGCGACGACCTCGTCGTTCGGCAGGTCCAGCGCCGAGCGAAGGGCTGTCTCGGCTACGTCGTCGGATCCAAGGAGGCAGAAGAGGCCGTCGTGGTCGATGCGACCAGACAGACCAACCAGTTCAAAGTCGCCGCCCAGGACGCCGGGCTCTCCATTTCGCGGGTGCTCGATACGCACGTCCACGCCGACCACATCTCGGGCAGTCCGGCACTCGCCGACGAGACCGGCGTGCCCTACCACCTCGGTGACGCAGCCAGCGAGCGCAGTGTCGAGTACGAGTACGAGGCGCTTTCGGACGGCGACGTCGTCGAGGTCGGCGACGTCGAGATCGAGGCGCTGCACACGCCCGGGCACACCTCGGAGATGATGAATTACCTCGTCGACGGCGAACTCCTGTTGACGGGCGATACGCTGTTCGTCGACTCCGTCGGGCGGACGGAACTCCAGTTCGGTGATGATGACGCCTCCCGGGGGGCCGAACTGCTGTACGACTCACTCCACGAGACCATCCTCGACCTCCCGGACGACACCACGATTCTGCCGGGCCACCTCACCGTCACGAGCGACGGGCGCTATGAGAACGGCTCGCCCGGCGAACCCCTCGAGGCCCAACTTGGCGATCTACGCAAAGAACTCGACTTCCTCGAGCTCGACCGCGAAGCGTTTGTCGAGCGGTTGACCGAGGATGCCCCGGAGAAGCCCCCGAACTACGAGCGGGTCATCGCCATCAACACCGGCAAAGAGACCGTCGACGACGAGGGCGAGGCGACAGAACTCGAACTGGGTCCGAACAACTGTGCCGCATAGAGAACAACGGTCGCTCTCGCGCCGCAGGCTCCTCCAACTGACTGGGGCAACCACCCTCGGAGCGCTCGCGGGTTGCGCCGGTCAGCTACCGGGCACCGACGATGGTGGAGGTCGTGAGGTGACGCCACGCTCAACCGTCACGGCCGATCCAGATACATCCGTCAGCCTCACCGCGGCGTCCGGGGCCATTCGACCAGCGCCCGATATGTCGACGACCAACTGGATGTACGAGGGTCAATTCCCGGGACCGGAGCTACGTGTTCAGGAGGGTGACGTGCTCAGCGTCGAACTGACCAACGACCTCCAGGAGGAGACGACGATTCACTGGCACGGGGTTCCCGTTCCGAATCCGGTCGACGGCGTGCCAAACGTGACGCAAGAGCCGATCGCTTCCGGCGACACGTTCACGTACACCTTCCGTGCCGAACCCGCCGGGACGTACTTCTATCACAGCCACGTCGGACTCCAACTCGACCGGGGATTGCTGGGGCCACTGATCGTCGAAGAACGTGAGCCACATGTCGAGTACGATCGCGAGTACGTTGTAGTCGTCGATGATTACCTTCCCAGAGAGCCGAAGCTTCCTTCGGACGGAGGCAGGGGTGGCGGAATGGGTGGGAGGGGCGGGATGATGGGAGATATTCGGCCGCCATACGAGGGGCTTCTAATAAATGGTCGACTCCCCGAGAGTCCCCAGACGTTCGACGTAACGGAGGGCGAGCGGATTCGCTTCCGATTCGTGAATGCCGCCAGCGCGACGGTCTTCGGTGTCCGGATCGCCGGCCACGAGATGACGGTTACCCACGCCGATGGCCGACCTGTCGACCCCGTCGCCGTCGACTCGTTCGCCTTCGGAGCCGGTGAGCGCTATGATGCCGTGGTTGAGGCGACGAATCCGGGCACGTGGGTCGTTCAAGCGGATGCGCTCGATGGAAACGAACCACCAGCCAGGGCTGTCGTCGAGTACGAGTCAGGGGGCGGGGGGAGTCCACAGCGCCCGTCGTCGGCCAGTAACCAACTGCAGTACGGAGATCTGCGGGCGATCTCCTCGCTCGATGGAGTGAGTGGAGAACCAGATCGAACGTTCGATCTGACGCTCTCACGTGGCAGGGGTGAGTACGTGTGGACGATAGACGGACAGGCCTACCCGGACGCCGACCCGCTCCAGATCCGGCCCGACGAACACGTCCGAATTCGGATGACCAATCAGAGCCCGGTCGTTCACCCGATGCACCTTCATGGCCACTTCTTCCAGGTCGGTAACGCAGTCAAAGACACCGTCATCGTCCCCGGACATCGAGGGCAGGTGACGATCGACTTCCACGCGGACAATCCCGGCCGGTGGTTATTCCACTGCCACAACCTCTACCATCTCGATGCAGGAATGGCGCGTGTCATAAAATACGTCGAGTGACCAGGTTGAAGAGCCGGTTTCGGATCGTTCTACTATCGTTCGTGTGGTCTTGGTCCTGTCCGGGTGAGGAAGGGTTGAGTGCCAACCCGGTGAATTCGAGTCGGAGGAACGTTTCTTATCCTGAAAAACGGTTAGATCGCCTTATACACGTTCTCGAACGTTCTCCTGAGTGGATTCACACCCACGTCGATAACTCCCGAGCAGTCCTACGAGTAACCGAGGAGAAAGACAATGACCAACTTCAAACTCGGCCGCTGGCTGCTCGTGGCGCTCGCGATCGTCGGACTCGCGTTCGCCGCGCCCGTGGTCAGCGCACACGGCACCGACACGGCTGCTGACGACGCGCCCACTGACAACGCTACCGCTGATGACTGGGCGGCCTGGATGGAGGCGCAGATGACCGAGCACATGGGCCCTGGTAGCGTCGAATGGATGGAGTCGCACATGGGTGTGACCGTCGACGAGATGGCCCAGGACATGGCTGGCGAGGAATACCACAACGGGGCTAACGACGACTACAACGGCGGGATGTACGGGCAGGGCCACTGCTGATAGGCCCTGACCGTTTCGATCGCTTCGACCGAACACCACGATTCACCAACTCAAGATAATGGCGCAACTCACCACTCACATCGGACGCACTGCTCGTCGACTCGCGATACTCACCGTCCCGCTGCTGGTCGCGGCGACTGGAACGGCTGCTGCCCACGGTAGTGGGAGCTATGGCGGGGGCATAATGGGCGGCGGCTGGGGCCTCTTCGGCGGAGCGATGGGGCTCTGGGGACTCCTCTGGATGGGGCTCCTCATCGCCGTCCCGCTCTACATCGTCTATGTGCTCCTCAACCGAGGATCCAGCGGGAACGACGAGCAGCCGCTGTCGGTTCTCCGCGAGCGCTACGCCCGCGGGGAACTCTCGGATGACGAATTCGATCGACGGCGAAAACAGCTCGAACGTACCGGATGACCGGAACCGCTGCTGTTCCAACCGGTACACCACACCCCCAACGCCCGCCGTTGCGGCGCCCAACCGTTAACCCCGTGGACGTGGTATGATATTTCATGGAATACACAGTACAGACTTCAGTCACCGGTGAGTTCGACGACGTCGTCGACACGACGATTGCTGCGCTCAAAGACGAAGGATTCGGCGTCCTCTGTGACATCGATATCCAGGCGACGCTCAAGGAGAAACTCGGCGAAGAATTCCGCCAGTACCGCATTCTCGGTGCATGCAACCCACCGCTGGCACTCGAGGGACTGACCGAAGAAATCGAACTCGGCGCACTCCTCCCGTGTAACGTCATCGTCTACGAAACCGATAACGGCGAGGTCATGGTGAGTGCAGTCGATTCGCAACAGCTGGTTGGCATCGCCGACAACGATGCACTTGACTCTATCGCGACCGAGGTCAACGAGCGTTTCGAGCGTGTTCTCTCGGCCGTCACCGATGAACTAGGCTCCAAGTCGGAGGCCTGATCTCGATGTCTTCATCGAACCAGCTCGACACCACGACCATCGTGCTCCTGATCCTCGGAGCGATCATCTTGCTCCCCTTGCTCACGATGGGGATGGGATTCGGCGGGATGATGGGGTACGGTGGGATGATGGGTCAGTATGGCGGTACTGGCGGGTGGTGGCCGCTCGTCGGAATGCTCGTGCCGCTCATCTTCCTCCTCATCCTCCTCGGCGGTGGCTACCTCATCTTCCAGCGGATGAGCGAAACGCAGCCGTCTCGAAATCCCGCGATGGAGGAACTCCGCACGGCATACGCTCGTGGAGACCTCACTGACGAAGAGTTCGAAGCCCGCCGCGAGAGACTCGAACGGTCGGAGTGAGCCAACGAGTACGCACCAAGCTGCGTATTCCCACACCTGCGTGATCGAATTCGTGATGCTGCTCCCGATCACCACTGTGTGAGCGCGCCTTCGAATCGAAGAGATGGAGGTCTCTCAGCTTACGATTCTGAATAGTAATGTGGTTAAGTCCCAATACCGTAGTATACTATGTGACCGAAGTCATCCTCTTCACCCAAGAGACGTGCGGAGCATGCGCAACACAACGGGAGAAAAACGACGGCCTCGAGGACAAGTATCCAGACGTGGAGTTCCGGGAGGTCGACATCCAGAAAGATCTGGAAACGGCCGAGGAATACGACGTCCGGAAGACGCCGACGACACTCGTCTACGAGAACGATAAACAGACCGCCGAATTCATTGGTATCGTCGACCGGAAAGACTTGGAGTCGGCTATCGAGAGCACGACCCAGCAGTCATCTGGATTCGCCCAGCGCCTCGTTGATGTCGTGCGTGGATAACGAACCAGTGACCGATTCAACCCATATGACGAACTATAGTCGACGTCAGTTCCTGGGAGTGCTCGGTGCCGGCGCAGTCGCCAGCACAGGCCTCTCTCAGCCAGCCAGCGCACAGGAGACGCCCATCGTGAAGATGGGCAATAACTACTTCGACCCGATCGGACTCTACGTCGAACCCGGCACGACCGTCCGCTTCGAGATAGCAGCCGGTGCACACTCGGCAACGGCCTACGAGAACCGGATTCCATCCGACGCCAGCGCATTCGATAGTGAGGTCATTTCGTCGGGAGAGTTCGAGTACACGTTCGAGGAACCGGGCACGTACGACTACTACTGCATTCCGCACAAGTCGGTTGGGATGGTCGGTCGCATCGTCGTCGGCAGCCCTGGCGGTCCAGCCGAAGGGAGTCCGATTCCGGACGGCGACGTGCCCGAGAGCGAAGCGATCGTCGAACAGGGGGCGATAGCGTATGGGTCCAGCACCGGAGGTGACGGGAGTTCCAGTGGCGGAATGAGGGGGCCCGGGATGGGTTCTGGCTCTGGAATGATGAACGGCCGGAACGGTGGATGGTTCGGTGGGCTGCCGTTCGTCGGCGGGGCACTCGGAATGCTGGGGCTGGTCGGCGGACTCCTCTACTGGGCCCTGGGTCGAGGTGACGCTCCTTCCCGGAGTGATAATTCCGCGATGGAAACCCTCCAACGTCGTTACGCACGAGGCGAGATCGACGAAGAAGAGTTCCAGAAGCGTCGTGAGCGATTAGTGGAGAATCAAGGAAACTGAAGCTACCGGAAGCACACAACGATTCTCCACGCGCGTGTCCAGAAGTACTTACGATAGAAGTATTCAGAGAGCCATTCTACTATGGATTCAAAATTTGAGCGGTTCGATTTCATCGCAGTCTAAGTCGAAATCGCATTGAACCGTGCCCACGTACGTCACAGTAGAGATCGACTCACGGAGGGGGAAACATATGTCAAAAAATACTGACGATACACGGCTAGTCACGATTCTCCTCATTATCATCGGTGCGTTTGTCATCTTCCCGATGTTATTCATGGGCTTCGGGATGATGGGATTCGGGCCGATAATGGGCGGGATGTGGGGCGGTGGAATGTGGAGCGACGGAACGATTCCATGGTGGATGTTCATCGTCGGCATCGTGATGCAACTCCTGTTCCTCGCCGCCCTCGTCGGTGGTGGGTACCTCATCTATCGCGCGATTACGGGAGATGCAAGTGACTCAGACCAAGCACTCGAAGAGCTTCGGCTCGCCTACGCCCGCGGGGAGCTGACCGACGAGGAATACGAACAGCGACGCGAAGCACTCGAACGAGATACCTGATTACCCTCGATGCACGATTGCCAAGTCGCAGTCAACCGCCTGAATTCGTTCGAACGTCGGTGTGGAAACGAAACGTGAGACAGCACTTCGATCGGTACTCGCTCCGATCACGGCCAGATCGTAGAGAGACGTATTTCGTTCGAGGAACTTTTCGACTGAGCCGGTGGCAACCCGCGTCTCGATTGGATTTGGGAACGACTCGATGAGATTCTCCAGGGTTATCTCGGCCATCCGTCGGTCACGTTGCTGTGTCACACAGGTACACGCACTTACTGTTCCGTCGCCGGGGATGAGTCGGTGGGCAAAGTCAAGCATCGCGTTAGCGAGTTCGCCCGACGTGCGGACCATCACCAAGATGCGTTCCCATTCTGTGCGGCCGTTCGATGACCGAAAGACAACAGCATCCGTGTTGCCGTTCAAAATCGTCCGCACGAACGGGCTGGGATCCTCCTCCTCAGTTTCGTATCCACAGACGATCAAATCACAATTCTCTGCTTTCGCAGTCGAGAGAACGGTCTCACCGGCAGACTCATCCTCAACGGCGACGACGAACTCGCAGGGGACGTCGACGACGGAAGTAATTCGGTCCTGAAGCCGCTCAAGGTCTTGGAGTTGCTCTTCGGTGAGGTGTTCTTCAGCTAGTTCAGTGACGGGCTCTGATGACTCTTCACGGTCTTCGGTGATTGCCTCCCCATCGGTAGCTTCTAGTGCTGCTGCCGTTTCCTCTATCGCCTCCGAACGTACTGTTCTCATGAGGACGATTTTCCCGGCGTCGTGAGCGGATGCTAGGCGTGCCGCGAACAGAACGACCGACTCATCGGTATCGTCGCGAACGGGGACGAGAATCTGGTCGTCACTCTGGGTTGAACGGAACAGATAGCGCGCGCGTTCGTGATAGACATTCCGTCGCCAGAGCAGGAATACGCCGGCGATAAGCAGGCTCGATACCACGATTCCGCCGACGTAAGTCAACCGCTCGGCACCGGTGACGAGTACGAGAAGTGCCGTCGAGAATGCCGTTGGCTCTTCCAGCGACAGTCCCCACGTTGCGACCCCAGTGAGAAAGATCCCCAGCGCGGCTGCCCCCGCGTGAACGTGGAACTGTCCGGGCGTCGTTGGATACCAGACGCGCGCACTCACCTCGAGGGCGATCCAGCCACAGATCGCTCCTGCGGTCATCCCGCCGACGAACTTACGTGGCGACGAGTAGCGTCCCTCGGGGTCAGCAAACAAGGTGTACGCACCCGAAGCAAGCGGCGGATACACCAGAAAGGAGACGATCGGTGAGACGTTCGAGAGCCACGTCACGACGCCGATGAGAAACGGAACGATAACGAGTACAGTCAGATGCAGGAGGTTTTCGGTATCTTCCAGCCAGCTGCGGAGGTCCCGTACTTCCCGGCGCTCGATTCGACGCACACGACGACGAATCGAGTGATACCGGTAGCGTACCGAATCGAGCATACTTCATCGTACTTGCGAGGAATAATTTGTGTGTCGCCTTCGCGTCGGCGTGAGACAGAAGGAGAGGAAGAAAATCCAGCGATGAAGCGTAAGGTTAGTCCGTCTGGTTTGAGAAACGCCACCAGATGACTGACAATAGCGACGTATCGGCGACGGGTGACTCGGGGGACACGAGCGGCGAGGTCGAAACGGAACTGTCCCGAGACATGAGCCTGTTCGATATCACGTTCATCGGTGTGGGTGCGATGATCGGCGCTGGGGTCTTCGCCCTCACCGGCTTCGCTGCTGGACTCGCTGGTCCAGCACTCACGATCGCATTCCTGCTGAATGGATTCGTCGCGGTGTTCACGGCGGTATCATACGCCGAACTCGGCGCTGCCTTCCCGGAAGCAGGCGGAGGGTATCTCTGGGTAAAGGAAGCGCTCGTCGATCCGAACGGCTTCTACGCTGGCTGGATGAGCTGGTTCGCCCACGCCGTTGCGTGTTCACTCTATGCAGTGACCTTCGGTGTATTCCTTACCGAGTTCTTAGTCTACGGTGGTGTCCTCGCGGAAGGATTCCAGCTCTTCGGGTTCCTCGGACGAGGACTCCTCGATAAGGTACTCGCGGTACTGATGGTGAGTCTGTTCGCCTACATCAATTATCGCGGTGCCGAAGAGACCGGGAAGGCAGGTGTGATCGTGACTGCCATCAAGGTAGCCATTCTCGGTATTTTCGTCGCATTCGGTATCCTTGCGACGGTCAATACCCCGAACTGGCCGGCGAAGTTCCTCAGCAGTCCGAGATTCGCCCCAAATGGAGCTATTGGAATTATCGGCGCAATGGGGTTCACGTATATCGCATTCGAGGGCTACGAGATCATCGTCCAGTCCGGCGAGGAAGTCGTTAACCCCGGCGAGAACATCCCGAAAGCCGTCTTCTATTCGTTAGCAATCGTCGTTCCCATCTACATTCTCGTCGCCTTCGCTGCGATCGGCGGCATTAGCGTCGTTCCCGAGCTTGCACAGCGCGCAGGACTTGCCGCTGACGCACCTACTTGGCAGCTGCTTGGGAATCTCGGCGAGCTAGGTATCATCGAAGCGGCGGGGCAGTTCGTCCCGTACGGGGTGCCGCTGTTGCTGATTGCTGGCCTTACAGCCACGATGAGCGCCCTGAACGCGACCGTGTACTCCTCCTCGCGGGTGTCCTTCGCGATGGGTCGTGATCGGGCGCTACCCGGGATCTTCGACCGGATTCATCCCGAGAAACGGACGCCTCACTGGGCGATTCTCCTGTCTGCGGTACTCATCATCGTGATGGCAGTGACGTTACCGATCGAATCCGTCGCCGCCTCTGCGGACATCATGTTCATTCTGCTGTTCGTGCAGGTCAACTGGACGGTCATCAAGATGCGCAAGACCCATCCAGATCTACCGCGCACCTTCAAAGTCCCCTATATGCCGTGGCCGCCACTGATCGGCATCGTCCTCCAGTTCCTGCTGACGCCGTTTCTCCTCTCGGCACTGGGAATGGAGATCGGTCTCGGACCGGATTCCCACGGGTTCATTGCGCTCGTTACAACTGTGCTGTGGATGGGTCTTGGAATCGCCGTCTACTACGGCTACTCTGAGCGCAAAGAGGAGGAGAAACTTGAGGAGGAAGCCCCCACGGTCGTCGCCGAACAGGCACCGGCGTCTGAGCGGTCTTCCCGGGACCAACGGCTCCTCGTGCCGATTGCGAACCCCGAGAGCGTCGAGCAACTGATGCGGACAGCATTCGATCTTGCCGAAGAACGCAATGCGGATATCGAAGTCGTGAGTGTTGTCGCGGTCCCACCGCAAACCCCGGTTTCGGAAGGCCGACAGTTCGCTTCTGAGGAACGAGAGGTTATCGATTCGGCACTTGAGTTTGCGAAGGAAGAGCGGCCAGAGATTCCGGTCAGTGGGAAGATTCGTATCGGTCACGACGTTTCGAAGGCGATTCTGAACACCATCGAGCAGGATGACATCGATATCGTCCTGCTGGGGTGGCGTGGCCGTGGACGGCGGGCCGATTATGTCCTCGGGAGTAATGTCGACCAGATTGTCACGGAGGCACGGTGTGACGTCCTAGTCGAACGCATGGGCCCGACCGGGGAGGTCAGCTCGATTCTGGTACCGACGGCTGGCGGCCCACATGCCGAGTTTGCCGCCGAGATTGCCCACGCGATCGCTGTGCCAAATGATGCACGCGTTGAGGTGTTATACATCTCTACCGCGACGGACGAAAATGGCGACACTGTATTGGAAGAGACTGCAGCAATACTCGACGGGGTCGACACGGACACAACCCTCGTTGAGAACGGCGACATCGTCGAGGAGATCGTCGACCGCTCTGGTGTACACGATATCACGGTTATCGGTGCCTCTCGGGAAAGCCTCTTGGAGCAGCTCGTTTTCGGGGCGATTCCCGAAGAGGTCGGTCGACGAGCGAAAAATACAGTCATTATGGCCAAGCGCGATCTGGGGATTACGTCTCGCGTGACGCGGTGGTTCCGAGGGTACCGACGCAGTTGAAGAAATCATTTCACGTGGCCGTCAACTCTACAGGCATTTGATCTCAGTTGTCGTCAGATAGTTTTCGACCAATGAGTACCCAATGGAGGTTTTCCTGACCGTTCGGCAACGGCTCCCGACTCACGTGATAGATGTATGGTCCATGGGGGCAGTCATCACAGTCTTCCCCGCATGGCTGCCGTTTCACCACTTCCGTATAGCCGGTGTGTTCGGTCATTTCGACGATTTCTTCGCCAGGTGCGGGCTCTATCTGGTCAGTTGGAACGTGACGGTACTGGAGGAGTTCCTGTGCGTAGATTATCGTTTCTCGAAGATCGTGAACATTCAATTGCTGCAACGTCGACGCGACCGCCTCTGGAAAGTCTGCTGGCGGAGCTGGCATATCCACTGGATTTCCCATACTCAACCTCTGTCGAGGCACCACATATATGTCCCGCTCAAGAGAAACTCGCACTAATCTCGGCCAGTGAGCTGGGACTATTAGCACTTGAAACAACGACTAAGGCATTGTTTCTAATGGAGACTGAGGCACGGGAAATGATTAGGCCGATAACCAGTACGGCTCCGCACATTTGAGGGTGGACGGTAGTAGGAGAGGTAACATCGTACTCAATATCGATGGATAGTAAACAGAAGGCCTATAGCACCGCCACAAGCCAATTACCTCATGGAGAAGTTGCGTTCCCTCTACCGATGGGTAGCGGGAAAGCGTACGTTTGAATGTCCAAACTGTGGAGAAGAAGTAGATCCGCGATATGAAGAGTGCGAGAACTGCGGGCGGCAGCTATTATAACTACACATTCGCGACCAAAGAAATAGTAAATCGGATATTCGGACGAGTCGGTAGACGTCAACCGAAGAGCTGGCGCATCATCGGGTGCATTTCCATGAGTTGTTCCTCTGCAATCTCCTCATAGAGTTTGTACGTAATGCTCACGGTGAGCAGAAGCGACGTTCCGGAGACTCCGCCAATGGTTCCGAGCATATTGGCGAGCACAGCCAATAAGCCGACGAGAACACCACCAAGAACGGCCAACTGGGGGATGTACCGCTCAAGAACTTTTTCCATTACCTGAGGACTCTGCCTGAAGCCAGGGATTTGCATCCCGGAATTCAGAATCTGTTGCGCGGTCGCTTCGGGCCCCATATCGGCGGTCTCCACCCAGAAGATCGAGAAAATCGCACCGCCGACGAGCATGAATACGAGATCGATGAATACCCGGAGCAAGATCTGCCACGGGTGATGGCCGCCAGCACCGGCCGTCCACCACATCCACTGCCGGGGACTATGGATGGGGTTGAGGTAGTAAAAGAGCCCGTCGACGGGTTGCCCATTCGAATTATAGACACCTAGCCAAGCGGGCAACCCGTCTCTCAGTTGGCTGTGCAGAATCCGTCCGAGGAATTGGATATTGGATTGGATCGCCCGAACGAAGATCATTGGCAAGACGCTCGCATAGATGAGTTTGACTGGGAACTTCCCACGAGCACCTTTGACTCGAGCATGGGAAAGCGGAATTTCAACGCGGACGCTCTCGGCATAGACCACGATGCCAAAGATCAGTAGCGTCGTAAATAGTGGAAGGAGGCTCCCAACTCCGAACACCAGCGTCTGCATACCTGTTGCCGTAAACGGAGAGCCAACTGGAAGATCACCCAGCAGAATCTCGATCCACGCGGTCAGAATCCCGGTTTGCTGTCCAGCGACGCCGGGGATAGCGATCAGTCCACCGATGAGTTTCTGGCTCACGCCAGCAACGATGAAGAGGCCGACGCCACTCCCGACTCCCCACTTGCTGATGACCTCATCCATGAACAGAATGAGGACGCCGCCGACGGCGATCTGGAAGAAAATTAACCACTTGATGACGCTCAGCGGGACACCGAGAGCTTGGGCGAGTTGCGGATCTGCCGGGAGGAACCCACCGGCGAACACCATCGGAAGCCCGGTGAGACAGATCATAACCAAGACGAGGAACTTCTGTAGGCCCTGGTAGAGCGCCTGATCGCGTGGATCGTCTGTGTCAAGCCCTAGTAGATTGGCCCCACCGAGTAATTGCAAGACGATACTCGCGGTCACGATCGGCCCAATCCCGAGCTGGAGGATAGTACCTTGCCCACCCGCCAAAATCGAGCGGAACTGCCCGAAGACGTCGCTCCCTTGGTTCGCACCGAAGAGAATGACGTTAGAGAGGAAGAAATACAAGACGAGCGTCCCGGCTGTCCACGCGAGTTTGCGGCGGAATGGAACGTGTTTCTCGGGTCGCCGAACAGACGGCATCCGGGTGAGGACCGGTGCAGCTGTTTCTTTCCAGCTCATGGAATCAACTCCCAAGATGGGTTTGATACACGCCGATACACGTCCTGGAGACAACCAGTGCCAGTGATATGTGCGCTCATAGTCGTTGGTGGTGTCGCCACTCGCGACGTGCCACCCACGGAAACACAGAGACAGAGCTATTCGCTCCGCGTTACTGTGGCTGGCACGGTCGAGTGGTGTTCAAACTCTTCTTGGATGGTAGGGAGCAAAAATACTATTGATTCAGCGATGGGAGCGACTCATCTGGTGGTGTTCCTTCAACCACTCGAATCGAATGTCGACGACCAGCCCGATCGAACGCTGCGATAGTGGTCTCATCCCATGGGGGAACGGCAACGAAGACGACCGCGTGTAGGTCGTCGCGTTTCGTTAACCGAAGCTCGGAGAACGGGTGGGTTACGAATCGACCATGCGTTCGCCCCACCGGTGTGTTGAGATCCATGCCAAAGACGGTGCTGACTGAATTCGGCTGTTCTGGCAGATACAGATGCGTGAAGACTGGTATCGTATCAGAAAGTCCCTCAGCATCGCTGAGTTGTCCGGCAGGGGTCGTTGCGAGCCCAATAGAAAGCGACTCCGGCTCCGAACGCCGGGCAAATTGGAGAAGCGTCTCGAGCAACGGTCGTGAGATATACACGTCCCAGTGATAGTCACTATTGCGATGGGTATCTGATAACGAAGACGGCGGGTGCTGAATGCGCTCACCGAGGACAGCCCCTGTTATAGCGACGATTCCCAGGAGTTCGAGGTCTAGATCGATCTGCATTCCCCAGCCAGCCATAGGGCCCTCAGGCAAAACGTCGAGGATGATCCCAATAGCACCCGCGATGAATAGAATCGCCCCCAGTGCGAAAGCAGTACCCGAGAACGGTGACTCAAAGCGATCGCTGACAGCGCGCATATCGGAGCCAACTGACTAGTCCGAGTTATGCGTTCTGTTTGAAGGCGCACTAGAAACCGAAGGGGACGAAATCGTTACGAAGCCGGAAATAAAGTTCCCGATGACACCGGGAGTCTGTAATGGGCCGACTACAGAGAGGGGGGATTCGGGAACGGGTGGGTGCCTCTGACTGTCATCGGGAGGGCACGCTATTCTTCACGCGTGCCAACCGTACGGTAGAGTTCCACCGTGATACAGATTACGATACCTGACAGACGAAAGCACGTGTCTCGGTTGCGGATGCTCGGATGCCTTTCGATGGCTTTTTTCTCGGCTTCGTTCAATCCACTGCTGTGGCGCTTAGCTTCGAGTTTGTCCTGATCCTCGTGATCATCTACGGAACGAGTTACCTGCTCAAGTTCCTCGAACAGTACGATATCCCTGTTCTCGCTGTCGAAATCCTTGCAGGGGTTGTCTTCGGATCGTTTCTCGGTATCATCGGGCCTCAGACAAACGGTTACGAATTCCTCCTCAGTATGGCGGCGTTTGGGCTCCTCGTGATCATGTTCGACGCCGGGCTAGAACTAGATCCCGTACTGATTCGCGAGAACCCCCGTACGGTTAGCCTTCTCGGGGTTTCGACGTTTGCCATTCCTTTTCTCTTCGGTGTCGGGCTGGGACTTGGAGTCGGGCTTACGATCTTCGCTTCATTTTTGGTCGGCGTGACGGTTTCGACGACTTCGCTTGGCCTCGTCTATCCACTCCTCGAGGACTTCGGCTACTTGGATACCGATCGGGGGCAACTCATCCTCTCAGTGGCCGTATTGAACGATATACTCAGTGTCGTTGCACTGGCCTACGGAATCGCATTCACCTCTGGACATCCGCTCACAGGGTCGACCATGGTCACTATCACCATGGGGTTCTTCTTCGTCGTCGTCCCGAATATCCTTGTCGACGAACTCGATGAGGTAGTCCCAGACTCGATCGCCACGAACCCGACGAAATTCGCGGTGTTCCTCACGGTATTGCTCGCGCTGGTAATGGAATTCGTCGGCGTACACGCTGTTCTTGGTGGCTTTTTCGCCGGCCTGTTCATCGCCGAGATTACACACGAAGGGTACGAGGTCGAACAAGCCATGAAGCCGGTGGTTGACCTCACTGCCCCTGTTTTCTTCTTCTTCGTCGGGATGCAGTTCCAGATCCGGGGATTAGGAACGGCGGATCTTTTGCTTGTTGCCGCCGTCGTCCTGCTCGGGATAGGGACGAAAGTGGGTGGATCGCTACTCGGCGGCAGACTAGTTGGACTCGATCGTCGGACATCGCTCTTACTGGCGACGGCAATGCCTGGACGATTGGCGATTAGTGTTGCCGCCGCCGAGATCGGGCTCGGACGTGGCATCGTTTCACCCACACTCTACAATTCGTTTCTCGTCCTCTCGACGCTCTCGGTGTTTGTGGCAAGCGTCGCGTTCCGCCATATTGCACTAGATGCCAAGTCGATGGCGGACTCAGAGCAACCCGCGTGATAGTCGCGAGATATCCTGCGTTGGAGAAAGACAGCCAGATAGCCTAGTAACAACCCCTAAGCCGTTGTCACGAGGACGACGAGGGAGACGTCTGGATGTTGAGCGTCTTCTGGATGATCTGCCGCGACGCCATCGAACAGAGGAAATACCAGACGATCCACGTCGACATCGGCCCGAGCAGTGGTTCTTGCCACGAAACAGCGCCGGCAAGCGGGACGATCAATCCGGTCTCACCGACACCGAGGTGACCGCCACGAACCTTCCAGCGAAGCCAGAGGAACACGGGGATCGTCAGCAGCATGATCCAGACCATCGGGCGGAACTGCAGTTTGAACATCCCAAGCTGGTCGCCGGCCGCCTCCATCTGTTCCTCCTGGATCTGTTCGAGCGCCTCGTCATCGCCGCGTTCTTTGGCTGCCTCTTTCCGCTCGTTCAGTTCCTTCATGCGCTCCTGATACGCCTGCATCTTCTCGTGGTCCATCAGCCGCGCCTGCAGAACGGTCGAATACAGTCCGGTAACGATTGCGAGGACGATGATGACCGCGTAGAACGGGAGCATCTCGACAATCGGTGCGAGAAGAATATTGTCGAAGGATGCGATGATGTCCCGGATGCCAGTGTTCCAGTACCCCGCAAAGAGAGCGAGTGCTGTCACCCCAGCTGCTTTGTCGTACCAGGCCCACGACTCAGATTCAATCTCAGCAACACCGTCAGTTGCATCCGAGAGATAGCCATGTTCCTCAAGTGTCTGCTCGACGCGTTCCGGGTTCGCAAAGGTAAATCCGGCCCCCCCACTCACCAGAACGCCGGTTTCGATCAAGCGTCCCCACTGGCCACTCGACAGCGCGTCCTCAACGTCGGCCCACTGGAGTTCCTCACTACCCCGGTCACTCCGTTCGAACACGACTGAGACAGCCTCACGCATCGCGGGGTTATCGAGAAACGACTCTAACTGCTCTGCTGGCATGCCATTATCTGGGGATTGAACTAGATAGTTATCAACCCTTCTGTTCGGGTACTGTCGTTGTCTTCAGACATCGTCAAGCCGGGGGCGAAGTCCCACCCGCTGATGATGAGAGTAGACCCTGAAGTCGGTAGGGCTCGGGTTCACATCGCCATGGGCGATTCGTCTAACAACCGCTAAGTGATTGTTAGCCGTCCCACGGTGCCATTCCGAGTCCGGTTGTCCGAGGAACAGAAATGCCAGCTATTTAGACTGCAGTTCGTGCCAAAATCGAACGGCTTACCTCAAGTCATTCCAATTCTCCAGTATGACCGCGGCAGTTACTGCCGAAGGTATCTCCAAGCGATACGGCGATACCATCGCACTCGAAGACGTTTCACTGTCAGTCGATAACGGGGACGTTTTTGCCCTCGTAGGGCCGAATGGGGCCGGAAAAACGACACTCGTTCGCACACTCACAGGGACCACGATGCCAGACGTGGGATCGGTTACTGTGTTAGGGCGGTCACCGAACCAGGTCAAAAAAGAACGGATCGGACTCCTCCCGCAATCGTTTACACCACCGGAGCGGTTGTCAGCACGTGAGTTGCTGGGCTATTATGCAGGGCTCTATGACGATCCGCGACCCGTCGACGACGTACTTACCGACGTCGGGCTGGAAACAGCCGACGAAACGTGGTATACGAACCTGTCCGGTGGCCAGCAACGGCGCGTCTGTGTCGGCATCGCTCTGATCAACGACCCCGATCTCCTCTTTCTCGACGAACCGACGACAGGGATCGATCCAGCTGGGCGGCAATCACTCTGGTCGCTCATCACTGACCTTGCAGACGACGGAACAACGGTCTTCCTCACGACCCATTACATGGAAGAAGCCGAACAGCTGGCGGATCAAGTAGCTCTACTCGATTCTGGTTCACTTGTCGAAGTCGGCCGGCCGACTGCCCTCATCGAGCGATATGGCGGCGGAACACACCTCCGCATCGAAACAGACTATTCCCCACACCGGATCGAGTCGCTCGGTGTCGACGGCGAGACAACTGAGACGGGACTGCGAATACCAGACGTTGCACCGGCGGAGATCGGAGAAGTAGTCAGTCGGCTGGAAGCACAGGGAATCGACTACGAGACGCTTACCTGGACCGAGCCGTCGCTTGAAGACGTCTATTTGCACCTCACCAGCGAAACGATCGACGAACAACAGCCATCAGAACCTGCTGTGAATCCCGTGGGGGAATCACGATGACCTGGATCACGCGTGTCGGTGCCGAGGCTGGGACGGCTTGGCGGTCGTTCCTCCGGCGGCGGACGGCGGTCTTCTTCACGTTTGGCTTCCCGCTCATCCTCGTCGGGATCTTCGGGGCTGTCGTCCAGACGAATCCCACCGGCGGCGGCCTCTTCGGACATCCGACCGGATTTTACGTCCCAGGCTATCTCGCAATCATTGTACTGTTTACTCCCCTCTCCCGGATCGGGAGTTCTATCGCCCGGTATCGAGAGGGGAATCGATTCGAGAAGCTGGCGACGACACCTCTCAATCGGGGCGAATGGCTGGCAGCACACACGCTGGTAAACATCGGGATCATCCTGCTCGCCAGCGCGATCGTACTGGGTGTACTTGAGCTTGTGACTGGCGGAAGTTTCAGTCTCTCCCCGTTCCTACTCCCGTTCATCGTACTGGCTGTCGTGGTGTTCTGTGGGATTGGGGCACTGATAGGCCGGGTCGCTGACTCACAGGATGGCGTTATCGCCGCGAGCAACGCAGTTGCCCTCCCGCTCGTGTTCCTGTCCGAGACGTTCATTACCCCGGATATGCTCCCGGGATGGTTCCGACCGGCTATCGGCCTCTCACCACTCACGTACTTCGCTCGCGGCGTTCGAAACGCAACCTATCTGCACCAGTCAGCAGGAAGCGAGTTAGTCGTCCTGGCAGTGTTAGCAGTGGTATTCTTCGGTCTCGGTGCCTATGCCGTCCCTCAAACAGAGTAGGAAGTACGGCCCACACTCTCGCTCGATATCTCCGTGATAATCGCTCGACTGGGGTCGAAACAGATATTATCGAGTGTAGACCACGAGTGACTATGGGCCACAACATGAGACTCGACTATGCAAAGTACGCCAAACGTGGGTTCTTGCTGGGGCTAGGGCTCTTTCTTCTCGGTGCTCTCGGAGCTGCTGCTGGTCCAAGCCTCGCAGGGGAACTCCCCGGATGGGAACGAACAGTCTTGTTCGATTCTATGGTGCTCGGGATTGCAGTTGGGTTCTTCTCTGTCTTCGGCTTCGGTATCTTCCTCCCGCTCACAGACTGAGCGGTCGTAGCCGATTGATAGTATCAAGTAGCCATCTTAGGAATTGAGCTCATCGCAACCCTCATGGAAGACCGATAGCTCCGCCGGACGGATATCGACCAGTATTTTATCATTCGTGGGAACATTCGAGCAGAGAGATGAGCAGTCCATCAGATACGCTTGCGGTTGAGAACGTTGTCGCATCTACCAGTATCGGCCAAGAACTCGACCTCGAGACACTCGCCGACGACCTTCCGACAACCGATTATGCACCCGACCATTTCCCAGGTTTGGTCTATCGAACACAGAGCCCGCAGGCCGCGGCACTCATCTTCCGGTCGGGAAAAGTCGTCTGTACCGGGGCCCAAAGTGCGACCGCTGTCGAGGACGCACTCGAGATCTTCTTTCAAGAATTGCGTCATCTCGGAATCCACGTCGACGAATCACCGGAGATCACCATCGAGAACATGGTGACCAGTGGCGATCTCGACGAACGACTGAATCTCAATGCAATCGCAATTGGTCTCGGCCTGGCGAACATCGAGTACGAACCAGAACAGTTCCCCGGACTCGTCTACCGACTCGAAGACCCACCTGTCGTCGTCCTGCTCTTCGGGAGTGGCAAACTGGTGATTACAGGTGCACAGACAGTTGAGGACGCTGAGACAGCGCTCGGCACAGTTCAGTCACGGCTCAAAAATCTCGACCTGCTTGAACAGAGGTGATCAAATATCGATTTCGACGATTTCAGTCGAGTCGCAATCCGGGCACGTGAGTTTGTATTTGATATGGCCGGACTTCGGCGTCGTCTCGACGTGCGTCTTCCACTCACTATGAAGAACACTATCCTCAAATCCACAGCTGGTACACGTCTTCTGCTTGTGTTCCAGACTCTCGGTAAATGCACGGACTCCCTTCTCGTGCTGCTCGGTAAACCGACTCATCACAATCTCCATAGATGAACTCTGTACTTAACTCTGGCGAGAGATTGTCACAATGTACCACAGTAATATAAGTGGTGCAAGGGTTCGATACGGGCTGGAGGTCAGGAGACCGAGACGACTAAAGAACGACCGGGCGATGTTCCGCCTACGCTGCACCGACGTCCGGTTCGTGCGACACGACCTGCCACTCGGACGGCGACAGTTCGTTTCCGTCGAAGCCCTCGTTTTCGGGATACGCCGTGAGGACGAGGTACTCCGTTCGCGCAGCCAGATATTCAACCAAGACTTGTAGATTGTCGCTGGCGAGTCCGCCAAGGCCATCGAGAAGCATCACTGGGACACGCTGGCTCACCTCGAAGGCCTCATAGCCCGCAAGTGCTGCGACGATGCCAAGAAGCTCTCGTTCGCCTTCACTCAATGCGTCCAACTGGGCTTCGCGCCCCTCACGTGCGACGACGAGATCGAACGTACTCGTGAGACGGGCCGTCTCGAATCCCGTGTCGAACTGTTCGAGCAGATCAGCGAGTGCTGACGAAAATGCCTCGCGCGTTCGTTGCTTGACGTCCTCTTTCCGAGTGCGGAGGTCCGTGATTTCGTCAGTCAGTGAGTCGTACTCCTCTTCGAGCATCTCGCGTTGCTCTGCGAGGGTCTCGGTTTCCTCGAGTTCCTCACGCGCGTCTGCCAACTCTGCCTCGGTGTATTTGATCTCGCTTTCGAGATCCGTAACCCGGTCTTCAGTCGAATCGACTTCTGCTTCGAGGTCAGCAATACGAGATTCGAGCTCGTCTCGGCGGTCGCGCGCTGTCTCAAGGCTCTCCTCAGTCTCTGCGAAGCGGGATTCCAGATCGCCGATGCGATCGGTCAAGTCTGTTTCTTTCCGGCGTGCCTGCTTGATCTCATCGCGCCGCGCTTCGAGGTCCTCCACACGATCACGGGTCTCGGCAGCCTGCGATCGGAGGTCTGCAATCCGGTCATCGAGCGCCGTCAGCTGTGCCTCGATATCGTCACGTGTCGCATCGTTCCCACAGAGCCAACACGTCACCGAATCCGACAGCATATCGTGCGAGACCTCGGTCAGCAGTTCCACACGCCCTTCGTCGAGTACCCGTTTGTTGGCTTCGTAGACCGACTGCAATAGCTCCTTGTCGCGCTCAATGTCACGGAGGTCGGCATGAAGATTCTCGAGTTCGTCCTCGACGTCAGCATCCGATGGAACGGTAAGCGACTCCAGTTCGGCCCGCTTTTCGGCCAACGTCTCCCGAACGCGCTCGGCAGTCGCCTCCAAGCGCTCGATTTTCGTGGTTACCTGGTCACGTTCCGCGCGAAGGTCACTCAGCTGGTCGCGAGCGTCGCTCTCACCACCGCTGTCGTCATCGATAGCGTCCCGTTCTGCACGCAGCTCCTCGAGATCGTCTTCGAGACTCGTGACCCGTTGCTGGAGTTGTGGGAGGCGTTCGGCCGCCTGATCGGCTCGTTCGAGTTCGCGCTCGACTTGCTCACGTTCGGTCTGTAAGTCCGCAATCTGCTCGTCGATGTTCTCGAAATCAAGCGGCCGGGTGAGCAATGTCTCCAGGTTCTCGCCGGTTCGCACCGCCTGGCGGATGTCGTTGTCCTCGTCGAGGAACGCAAACAACTCCGCACAGATACGATCGTATTCGTCCTCCAGGTACGGCTGTCCGGAGCGCGACACGGACCCGTTGGTCCGTTCTAATTCGACTGTGATCTCCTCATCATCCGTTTGCAAGACAACTCGACCGGTCGACTGCCCTTCGGTCAGCGGCATCGCAGTTCCGAACGCGGTCTTGATGCCCGCGAGGAAACTTGATTTTCCCTGCCAGTTGCTCGCCCGGACAGCATTGACGCCCGGCTCGATATCAGCGTCACCTTGCCGGATGCCTGCAATATTCTCGAGAGAGAGGTGCCACGTCATACTTAGAGAGCGGCAATCGTGGCGGCTTCGAGGAGGAACGGTTCACCGAAGAAAGCAGTCTGGACTGCATCGACAACCACGTACGGAAGGGCGATAGCGGACGACTGGTTGCCAACGCGTTCGAGCACCGGGTCCTCGGACTCGGTCTCGGCGTGTGTCTCACAAACGTAGCCCCGTTCGACGGCATCCTCGAACGGCACCCGGACTGAACAGTCTGGGCAACTTAGTTTGACTTGCACATCCACCTGTGCGCGATCCGCGTCCCGAAGTCGGCCCTTCGATGTAAGCGACGACAGGACCGATCGGGCTTTTTCTGCGGCCCGTTCTCGGGTCATCTGGACGGTATTGGTTTCCCAGTCCGTTTCCGCGGGGGTCGTGTCCTTCTCGGCGTCGAGACAGCCCTTGAGGTGATGGCGCATCGTACTCCACGACACCAGCTCGTCAGCAATGTCATCGATATCGAGCCCATCAGTCGCAAGGTCGGCGGCGAGTTCGTCACGCTGGATATCCTGGTCGCCAGTGATAATCTCGTACTCTCGCTCTAGGTGGACGTTCACCGTGCCACGATCGTGTTCGTCGTAGATTCGTTTCAGCAGCCGTTTGTTGAACCATTCAGTGAGTGCCTTGTAGCCAACGGCTGAGCGACCGTCCGAGCCGGTCCACCGCGCCACGAGATACTCATCGACCGACTCATACCCGGCGTCGGGCACGGTCAGGGCGTGGCGTTCGATGAGGGAATCGACCTTGCATCCCATTGTTTTGTTCTACTGGGAAGGTGGGTCTGCCCGCTAATAAACGTGATTACTGGCGCGCACACCGACGGCACGAGAATTGTCACCGCCGTCTCGGCACCCAATAGACCGAGAGGACCACCGCCCAGATGACAGCCACAGTCACGAGAACGTCCGGATCAGTTCGGTGCAGGTTCCATCCAAGTGCGAGCAGTGCCGATACAGAACCAACGACACCTACCGTAGGGACGATCGTACTCACCAGCGAGTTACGCTTCGTGAACGCGAGCCAACTCACGAGTCCAAAGATCGTCATGAACGCACCAGAGGCGAACGAGGTGATGCTGTTCAGATTCCCGTACAGCGTGAAAATCGAGGTGAGCGTGCCGATTACCACGATAGTTCGCACAGGCGGGGCTGACTCGGCCGTGGCACCGGGCGAACGGTGCGTCGGCGTCGATACACCGTATCCCGACAGGGTACGCCCGCCATCCGTGGTCGCTGATTCAGTCTGTTGCTGTCCGTCGCCGGCGGTTGTCTGAGATATTTGGGCCGACAAGCGCGATGCGCTGAACAGGGTCGCGTTCAGTGCGCTCGCCGTCGAGAGGACCGCGGCGATCGCGATGAGAGTGAATCCGAGGTGGCCGAGGAGCGGCTCTGCCGCGATTGCCAGCGCTGTCTCGGGGTGGTCCTTGATCGTCGCGAGGGAGACGAGGTTCGTCGTGACGACGGCGACGAGTGCATAGAGTATCGTCGTTCCGACGAGCGAGATGTAGATCGCGTTGGCGACTGTCTCTGACGGGTTGTGGATGCTATCCTGGTCGAACATCAGGAGTTCCCAGCCTTCGAAGGCGACGAACGCGATGGCCGCAGCAGTAAGCGCGTTGATGCTGATAGCGTCAAAGCCCGATGCGATCGTGTTGTGGACGGTACCGTAGTAGAGGCCGCCCCCGGCAAACAACAGGAGAAGGACAACCTTTGCAGCGACGAGTGCATCCTCGGATTTACCGGACGCATGCGCACCGAGGAGATTCAGACCGCCAAAGAGGACAACACCACCGACTGAAAAAACGGGACGAGCCGGGAGGGTGAGCACGTGCTGAACGCCAACCAGTTCAGCCAGATAACTCCCGAACGCGAAGGCGTACATCGCCATGGTGCCCACGTAGCCGAATGTCAACAGCCACCCGACAAGTCCGGCGAGCTGCCGGCTGTCGGAGATCTCCTCGATCTGCCCGATCGGGCTACGCAGCTCCGAACACAGGGTATTCAGCCGAACGAACGAATAGCCCGCACACAGTGCGATCAGGCCGGATAGCGTAAACGCGATCCACGCCGCGGTTCCAGCTCCGGCGGCAACGACACCCAGAACCGCGAAAATACCGCCCCCGACCATTCCACCGACAGCGATAGAAACTGCTTCGGGAAGACCGATTTTCTCACTCATGACCAGCAAGCCGGGGAGCAAGCTCGGTCATCCTGTGTCTCATACAGGTGCCCTACGAACAGATGCTATAAAAATACGGCTACCGGGGGTTCGACAGTGACGAAGAAGAGAATCCGCCGTAGGCCAGAGCGGGCGTCAGTTCAGTGAGTGCCACCGACGCTAACACCGAGATAGAAGACATGATATAAAACAACGACGATGAACAATACGTACAAGAGGCCACCAATGAGAAACGGAAGCGGATTCATATCCGTCTCTCCGGCCGACCGAGCGCGAATGTAGAGTATCCCGCCACCGACGAGTGCTAATACTGTCGATAACGCGTTCAGAAATCCCGTCGTTCCCCACGTTAGCGAGAGGTTCCACGATGTGAACAGAATTCCGAGCGTCACCGGAACCGTACTCTGAAAGGCCATTGCGCCCGTGATATTACCGATCGCGAGCGTATCTTTATCCCGCGAAATCCAGATGATACTGTTGAACTTCTCGGGCAACTCCGTCGCCAGAGGAGCAATCAGCAATGCAAGCACAGCCGTCGGAAAATGCAGTACTTCCACCGAAAAATACCGAACCTCGGTAACGAAGAGCTGCGCACCCCCAACGATGAATACGAGCGCGACCACGGTCTGCAGAAATACGAGCCCACGATGTGGATCGCCACCATGATTGCTGTTTGATGTGGCCGACGATAGAGCGGCTTCACCACGTTCGAGGAGCAACCCTATGTACAGCGATTCAAGGCCCTCGTCTTCGATAAGTTGGCCGGTCTGTAGTGAGCGATAGACGTATACGAGATAGAGGCCGACAAGCGCAGCCCCGAACACGTAATCCACGGGAAGAGGGCCAATTGAGAGATGTGGCGGAAGCAGTGCTGCACCCAGCGCCAAGGAGTATCCGACGAGAAAGATTCCGAGATCACGACGGGTTGCCGCTGCGTTGAAGGAAAACTGTCGCCCATGCAACCGGCGGTCAGAAAAGTAGAGAACACTTGCACCAACTAAAAATAACGCTATTGTTGCAAGCATAAACGGAGCCCCGAGAATGGCGCCGACGCCTACATGCTCGGCAGCGGCTTGAGACCCCGTCAGGAGACCCTCCACAATCGCGATGACTGGAATCATGGTCTCGGGGAGGGCAGTCCCGACCGCGGCGAGGATCGACCCC
>ENA-ORDC01000743-ORDC01000743.1-marine-metagenome-genome-assembly--contig:-NODE-743-length-28784-cov-3.408019_pt1 | contig 28784 bp, 25 predicted proteins | sample MGYA00237783_ERZ508515 | MGnify/ENA primary metagenome ERZ508515 (study PRJEB26186, sample SAMN06268792) | marine metagenome | isolation source: Eden Landing Ponds, San Francisco, CA, USA | place... | reverse complement strand
GGCGAGCACGTGCTGCCGCCGCTGCGCGACCGGCTCGACCGGGTGCGCCGCGTCGAGGTCGCGGTCGCCGGCGCCGGCTACGCGCTGGAACGGCGCGGCGACGGCTGGGTGGCGGCGAGCGCGCACGGCTACCCGGTGCAGGCCGAGCGGGTGAACCGGCTGCTGGTCAGCCTCGCCAACCTGCAGAAGATCGAACCGAAGACCGCCGACCCGGCGCGCTTCCGGCGCCTGTCCGTCGGCGATCCCGGGAGCGATCCGAACGCCCGGCTGGTCCGCCTGCTGGGGCCGGATGGCTCGGTGCTGGCGGAGCTGATCGTCGGCCGGCAGCGCCACGCCCTGACCGGACGGGCCGACGCCGGCACTTACGTGCGCCGGCCGGAGGGCGCGCGCGCCTGGCTCGCCGCCGGCCTCGCCGACCTGTCGGACACGGTCTATCCGTGGCTGCAGCGCGAGGTGATCGACGTCGCGCCGGGCGCGATCCGGCGCATCGAGGTGACGCGGCCCGACGGCCGCCGCCTGGTCGCCGTGCGGCCGCAGCGCGGTGCGCCGGCGCTGGCGATCGCCGACGTGCCGCAGGGCCGGCGGCTGGACGTGTCGAAGGTGCGCCGGCTGGGCGCGATGCTGTCGCAGATCAAGTTCGACGCGGTGGAACCGGCGGACGGCTTCCGGCCCGACCGCCGGCTGGCTCGGACCGTGGTGCGCACCTTCGACGGTCTCGCGGTGACGCTGGACGTGCTGGCGCGCGATGGCCGCTACTGGCTGGCGCTCGAGGCCGGCGCCGATCCGCAGGCGCCCGAGGCCTCCGCCTCGGCGGCCCGCGCCGGGACGCTGCAGGACAAGGTGGGGGGCTGGCGCTATCAGGTCGCGGACTACGTCGCCGAGCGGCTGATGCAGACCCGCGAGGACGTGCTCGCCGACGCCGGCGGGTAGGGCTTGCTGTCTCGATCGTCCTGAAGTCGAGCCGAGGCGTCGGCCGGCGGGCCGCGGCCACCACCTCCCCCTGTCCCTCTCCGCCCGCGTGGCGGAGAGGGGACCGAGCCGAATACGGCGCGTACCGCCTCTCCTCCGCGTCGGGGGAGAGGATGAAGGGTTTTCTGTAGAGCCAGCGCTACGCGCGCTGGCGTTCCACCGGCACCGCCGGCGGCTCGTCCGCCAGCACCCGGCGGGCGGCGGTGTAGTCCTCGGCGATCTGGGCGCGCATTGCCTGCAGGCTGTCGAAGGCGAAGTCGCCGCGCAGGAACTCGATGGTCTGCACCCGCAGGTGCTTGCCGTAGAGGTCGGCGGCGATGTCGAACAGGTGGACCTCCAGTAGCACCTCCTCGCCGTCGACCACAGGGCGGCGGCCGACGTAGCCGACGCCGTCCATCCACAGCGTGTCGGGGCCGGCGTCGATGCCGGCGCGCATGGCGTAGATCCCGTGCATCGGCTCCAGGTAGTCGCCCAGGCGCAGGTTGGCGGTGGGGAAGCCGATCTCGCGGCCGCGCTGGGCGCCGTGCTCGACCCGGCCCTCCAGCTCCCAGGGGCGGCCCAGCAGGCGCTGCGCCTCGCGCGGCTCGCCCTGCTGCAGCGCCGTGCGCACCCGGCTGGAGGAGATCACCTCGCCGGCGTCGTCCAGCACCGGCGGCAGCGCCGAGACGCCGAAGCCGTGGCGCTGGCCGAGCTGGCGCAGCAGGTCGGCGTCGCCGCGGCGCTTGTGGCCGTAGCGGAAGTCCTCGCCGATCACCACGTGGGCCACGCCCATGTCGCCCGCCAGCATGTCCTCGACGAAGGACTCGGCGGTGATCTTGGCGAAGTCCCAGTCGAAGTGCAGCACGAACACCGCGTCGATGCCGATCGCCTCCAGGATGCGCAGGCGGGTGCGCATCGACGACAGGCGGAACGGCGGCTTGTCCGGCTGGAACAGGCTGCGCGGGTGCGGCTCGAAGGTCAGCACCGACACGTGGGTGCCCAGCGCCTCGGCGCGCGCCTGCGCCTCCGCCAGCACGCTGCGGTGGCCGCGATGCACGCCGTCGAAGTTGCCGATGGCGACCACGCCGCCGCGGGCCGAAGCCGGCAGGTCGTGCGTGTGGCGGTAGACGTCCATTGCGGTGCTCGCGCGGTTGACGGGCCGGGGTCCGACGATAGCCCCGGGCGACCCCGCATCCAGGGCGCGCCCGGTCGACGCGGCGCGATGGTAGCCATGTGGCCGGCGGGGAAAAGCCCAAATTCGTGCGCGCGCCCTATTCGCGGCCACCTCCATGCTGAGGTGGCAGGCGTCAGCCGGACGTTCGCAGCACGGGTGGCCGAGAGATCGCCGTCAGCCCAAGCGGACACCGTTGTAAAGGTGCGTCGAAACCCGCCTTCGGCGCTGCCCGGCAAGACCAGCCGCGCGTAGCAGCCGGTCTCCAGAGCGCGCAGGCAGGCTATGCGTGTGGACCGGTCCGGCCGTCGCGCTGTGCCGCGGTAGTCTACTCCGCGGCCTGGGTCTCCTGACCCTCGGCGGGCGGCACGGCGCCGACCTTTTCCTCGGGGCGGCCCTGGGCGGCGGCGCGGCTTTCGACCAGCAGCTTGGCCTCGCCGTCGAGCACCACCTTGTCGCCGACGGTGCAGACGGTGGCGACCTTGATGCGCTGCTTCTCGCGGTCGACCTCGGTGACGGTGATGCGGGCATGCACCGTGTCGCCGACCCGCACCGGCGCCTTGAACGCCAGCGTCTGGCCCAGGTAGATGCAGCCGGCGCCCGGCAGGCGCGTGCCCAGCACGGTAGACACGAAGCTCGCCGCCAGCATGCCGTGGGCAATCCGGCCCTTGAAGCGGGTCTGCTCGGCGAAGGTCTCGTTCAGGTGGACCGGGTTGGTGTCGCCGGAGATGCCGGCGAACATCACCACGTCGGCGTCGGTGACCGTCTTTCCGTAGCTGTCGGTCATGCCGACTTCGAGGTCCTCGATGAAGTAGCCGTGCAGATCTTCCATGCTCATCCGGATCACTCCGCCAACTGGTCGGGATGTGCGGTGCCGCCGTGGGGCGCGCGTGGGCCGCCCGCTTCCGCCGCACCGCGGCAAATTATTTCGCACCGCACACTAACGGCGGGTAAATGCAGCGACAAGGCATTTCCGATTCCGAAGGATGCGGCCGCAGTCGCCGCGCCGGGCCGGCGCGGACGGTTTACACCGCCAGGGTCAGGCGGCACCGCGATCGCAAGGGCGGTCCGTGCCTAGACCCCTTTGGTCCAGACTGACAGGCCGTGCCGCTGCCGGATCGACCGCCGCGCACGTTCGGTTTCGAACATTTCGCCGGTTCGGTTTGCGGGAACGAACTCGCGCAGCTTGGCGTTCTGCGCTAAGCTCCGCGCCCAGATGCCTCGGGAAGAAGGCCGGCCGATGAGCGACACGCACGAGACCGCCCCGGCGGCGACGCCAGCGGCAACCCATGCGGCGACGGCGCCGAACGCGCGCCAGGAGCGCATCCTGGCGCTGGTGCGCCGGCGCGGCTTCGTCTCGATCGAAGCGCTGGCGCGCCACTTCGAGGTGACGCCGCAGACGATCCGCCGCGACATCAACCAGCTCTGCGAGCTGCAGCTGCTGCGGCGCTACCACGGCGGCGCGGGCCTGCCGTCCAGCGTCGAGAACATGGCGTATCAGACGCGCCAGGTGCTGTGGCTGCGCGAGAAGCAGGCGATCGCGCGGCGCTGCGCCGAACAGATCCCCGACGACGCCTCGCTGTTCATCAACATCGGCACCACCACCGAGGAGGTGGCGAAGGCGCTGATGAACCACCGCGGCCTGCGGGTGATCACCAACAACCTGAACGTCGCCTCGATCATGTCGTCGAACCCGGAGTTCGAGGTGATCGTCGCCGGCGGCCTGGTGCGGGCCCGCGACCGCGGCATCGTCGGCGAGGCGGCGATGGACCTGATCGGCCAGTTCAAGCTGGACTACGGCATCATCGGCATCTCCGGCATCGACGCCGACGGCACGCTGCTGGACTTCGACTACCGGGAGGTCCGCGTCGCCCGCGCCATCATGGAGAACTCGCGCCGCGTCTTCCTGGTCGCCGACCACACCAAGTTCGGCCGCAACGCGATGGTCCGCCTGGGCCACGTCGGCCAGCTCGACGCCGTCTTCACCGACCGGCCGCCGCCGGCGGAGCTGATCGGCGTGATGGAGGCCAAGGGCGTCTCGGTGCAGGTCGCCGCGACGCCGCCGGAGGAGCAGTCGGCCGAGGACGGCACCCCGCGGGTCGCCGACGTCGCCGCCGACCCGATCCGCGAATAGGGCGGGATCGGCCGGGCCGGCGTCGCCCGTTCCCGCCCGCGAGGCGCGTTTCGAACGCAATTATGTTCGGTTTCGCGCGGTCACGCGCAGGATCGTTTTCGTTTGTGAAAGTTTTTGTTTGCGAACCCGGGCCGAGTGGCCTAAGGTTAAAACCATAGCGTCGGCCGCACCCGGAGGCGAGTCCGGGTGCCGAACGCCGCGCACGCCGGGTCGACCGGCACGCTGGCCGAGGTCCGCACGCCGCGCCGCGCCCTGGTTCGCCGGGCGCGCGTCGGCAACAAGACGGACCCGGACGGCCAAACGGGGCAGCGCCCCGTGGGGAGGACACGTGGACGCCAAGGGTTCGCGGGGCGCGTCCCCCGCCACCGACGGAGAGCATGCCGCGCCGGGCGCCGACGGCCGTTCCGGATCGAACGCCGATCCGGTCGACCTGCTGGTGATCGGCGGCGGCGTGAACGGGGCCGGGATCGCGCGCGACGCGGCGGGCCGCGGACTGTCGGTGGTGCTGTGCGAGCAGGCCGACCTGGCGCAGGCCACCTCCTCCGCCTCCACCAAGCTGATCCACGGCGGGCTGCGCTACCTGGAGCACTTCGAGTTCCGGCTGGTCCGCGAGGCGCTGATCGAGCGCCAGGTGCTATTGAACCTGGCGCCGCACATCATCTGGCCCCTGACCTTCGTGCTGCCGCACGCCGAGACGCTGCGCCCCGCCTGGATGGTGCGGCTCGGGCTGTTCCTCTACGACCACCTGGGCGGCCGGCAGTCGCTGCCGAAGTCGCACGGCGTCGACCTCAGACGCGATCCCAAGGGCACCCCGCTGGCCGACTGGGTGAAGAAGGGCTTCTGCTACTCCGACTGCTGGGTCGAGGACAGCCGCCTCGTTGTGCTGAACGCGATGGACGCGGCCGAGCGCGGCGCCGAGGTGCTGACCCGCACGCGCTGCAGCCGCGCCCGCCGCGGCGAGGATGGGCTGTGGCACGTCGAGCTGGCGCCGGCTGGACCGGGCGGCGCCGAGCGGCGGTTCCGGGCGCGCGCGGTGGTCAACGCCGCCGGCCCCTGGGTGACCCAGGTGCTGAGCCAGGTCACCGGCCTGAACCGGCCGGCCGGGCTGCGGCTGGTCAAGGGCAGCCACCTGGTGGTGCCCAAGCTCTACGAGGGCGACCACGCCTACATCCTGCAGAACGACGACCGCCGGATCGTCTTCGCGATTCCCTACGAGCGCGACTACACGCTGCTCGGCACCACCGACAAGCTGTACGAGGCCGACCCCGGCGAAGTGGCGATCGACGCCGAGGAACAGGCCTACATCTGCCGCGCGGTGAACCGCTACTTCAAGACCGAGGTGACGCCGGAGCAGGCGATCTGGAGCTACTCCGGCGTGCGGCCGCTGTACGACGATTCCAACGAGAACGTTTCGGCCGTCACGCGCGACTACGTGTTCGACGTCGACGGCGGCAGCGATGCCGGCGGGCACGGCGGCACGCCGCCGCTGCTCAGTGTGTTCGGCGGCAAGATCACCACCTACCGCAAGCTGTCCGAGCACGCGCTGGAAAAGCTGCTGCCGCGCATGGGCCAGGTCGGCACCAGCGCGGGGCCGGCCTGGACCCGAAGCGCGGCGCTGCCCGGCGGCGACATCGCGAACGGCGACTTCGAGGCCTTCCTGAACAACCTGATGCAGCAGCACGCCTGGCTGCCGCCGCAGCTGGCCCGGCGCTACGCCCGCGCCTACGGGAGCCGCACGGCGGCGCTGCTGGGCGACGCCCGGAGCCTGGACGATCTGGGACCGCACCTGGGCGACGAGCTGTACGCGGCGGAGGTCGACTACCTGCGCCGGGCCGAGTGGGCCCGCACCAGCGAGGACATCCTGTGGCGGCGCAGCAAGCTGGGGCTACACCTGAGCCGGGATACGATCGACGCGCTGGCGCGCCACCTGGGCGAGCGCGCGGGCGCTGCGGCGGGCACGCACAGGGGGGTGGCGGCGACATGAGCCTGCGGCTGGACGCGATCGACAAGGTCGTGGGTCATGAGACCCACCTGGACGGCATCGACCTGACGCTGGAGCCGGGCGGCTTCTACGTGCTGCTGGGCCCGACGCTGGCCGGCAAGACCTCGTTGATGCGGCTGATGGCCGGGCTCGACAGGCCGACCCGCGGGCGGGTGCTGCTGGACGACCAGGACGTCACCGGCGTGCCGGTGCGCAAGCGCAACGTCGCCATGGTGTACCAGCAGTTCATCAACTACCCGTCGTTCACCGTCTACGACAACATCGCCTCGCCGCTGCGCCGCGCCGGCCATGCCAAGGCCGAGATCGACAAGCGGGTGCGCGAGGCGGCCGCCACGCTGAAGCTCGAGCCCATGCTGGACCGGCTGCCGGGCGCGCTGTCCGGCGGCCAGCAGCAGCGCACCGCGCTGGCGCGCGCGCTGGTCAAGGAAAGCGAGCTGCTGCTGCTCGACGAGCCGCTGGTCAACCTGGACTACAAGCTGCGCGAGGAGCTGCGCGTCGAGCTGCGCGAGATCTTCGCCCGGCGCCGCGCCATCGTGGTCTACGCCACCACCGAACCGGCGGAGGCGCTGATCATGGGCGGCAAGACCATCGTGATGCACCAGGGTCGGACGCTGCAGCACGGGCCGACCGCGGAGGTGTTCCGCCACCCGGCCTCGATGCAGGTCGGCCGCTCGTTCTCCGACCCGCCGATGAACTTCGTCGCCGGCGAGGTGCGTGACGGCGAGGCGGTGCTGGCCGGGCGCATCCGGCTGCCGCTGGCGGGCCACCTGAAGAACCTCGCGCCGGGACGCTACAGCTTCGGCGTGCGCGCCAGCCACCTGTTCGTGGCGCGCGAGCGCGACGACGACGTGGCGTTCCGGGCGCAGGTGATGCTGTCGGAGATCTCCGGCTCGGAAACCTTCGTGCACGTCGACTTCGGCGCCGGCGACGCGGAGCACTCCTGGGTCTGTCAGGAGGAGGGGGTGCACGGCTTCACGCTGGGCGAGGAGATCGACGTCTTCATCAACCCCCGCCACGTCTACGCCTTCGACACCGACGGCTGGCTGGTGACCTCGCCGCGCGACCGCGGCGTGCGCCACCAGGCCGCGCAGTAAAGGGGGACGGGACGCGCCATGGCCCGCATCGACCTGGACCAGATCGCCCACAGCTACATGGGCCATCCCGACCCCGGCGAGCCTGCGCACTGGGCGCTGCAGGAGATGCAGCACGTCTGGGAGGACGGCGGCGCCTACGCGCTGCTGGGACCGTCGGGCTGCGGCAAGACCACGCTGCTGAACGTGATCTCCGGGCTGCTGCAGCCCACCCGCGGGCGGGTGCTGTTCGACGGCCAGGACGTGACCGCGCTGCCGCCGCAGCAGCGCAACATCGCCCAGGTGTTCCAGTTCCCGGTGATCTACGACACCATGACGGTGGCGGACAACCTGGCCTTCCCGCTGAAAAACCGGAAGTTCGACCGCGACTACGTGCGCCGCCGGGCGCAGGAGGTCGCGGAGATGCTCGAGCTGGACCAGGATATGGGCCGGCGCGCCGAGCAGCTCACCGCCGACGCCAAGCAGAAGATCTCGCTGGGCCGCGGGCTGGTGCGCTCGGACGTCGCCGCGATCCTGTTCGACGAGCCGCTGACGGTGATCGACCCGCAGATGAAGTGGCAGCTCCGCCGCAAGCTCAAGCAGATCCACGAGGCGAGCGAGCTGACCCTGGTCTACGTCACCCACGACCAGAACGAGGCGCTGACGTTCGCCGACAAGGTGGTGGTGATGTACGAGGGCCAGGTGGTGCAGGTCGGCACGCCGCAGGAGCTGTTCGAGACCCCGAGCCACACCTTCGTCGGCTACTTCATCGGCTCGCCCGGCATGAACCTGCTGGACTGCGCGCTGGAGCGCGGCGAGGCGGTGGTCGACGGCGCCCGCGTTGGTCTGACCGAAGCCGCCGCGACCCGGGCCCACAACGCCACCGGCAAGCTGCAGCTCGGGATCCGGCCGGAGTTCGTGCGGTTCGATCCGCAGGGGCGCGAGGGCCACCCGGTCAAGGTCGAGGCGGTCGACGACCTGGGCAACTATCAGATCCTGACCGTCCGGCTCGGCGGCAACACGCTGAAAGTGAAGATGCCGGAGGACAGCGAGCCGCCCGGCGACGAGGGCACGGTCAGCTTCCCGGCGGAGTGGACCAAGCTGTACGCCGACGGCCGGCTGGTCGGCTGACGGGCGCCGCGAGGGGGAGGAGCGCACGCGATGGAAAAGTGGCCCGACCACAAGGCTTGGCTGCTGGTCGCCCCGGTGGCGCTGGTGGTCTGCTTCTCGGCGATCATCCCGCTGATGACGGTGGTGAACTACTCGCTGCAGGACGCGCTCGGCGGCTCGTACTTCTTCGTCGGGACCGAGTGGTTCGAGAAGATGCTGAGCGACCCGGATCTGCACGGAGCGCTGCAGCGGCAGTTCGTGTTCTCCTTCACCGCGCTGCTGATCGAGATGCCGCTGGGCGTGGCGATCGCGCTGGCGCTGCCGACCCGCGGCTGGCAGGTGTCGCTGTGCCTGGTGCTGCTGGCGCTGCCACTGCTGATCCCGTGGAACGTGGTTGGCACGATCTGGCAGATCTTCGGCCGCGGCGACATCGGCCTGGCCGGCTGGGCGATCAATGGGCTGGGCATCGACTACAACTACACCGCCGACCCGACCGACGCCTGGCTGACCGTCATGGTGATGGAGGTCTGGCACTGGACGCCGCTGGTGGCGCTGCTGGCCTACGCCGGGCTGCGGGCGATCCCGGACGCCTACTACCAGGCCGCCCGGATCGACGGCGCCAGCGCCTGGGCGGTGTTCCGCTACATCCAGCTGCCGAAGATGCGCGGCGTGCTGACGATCGCGCTGCTGCTGCGCTTCATGGACAGCTTCAAGATCTACACCGAGGCGTTCGTGCTGACCGGCGGCGGGCCGGGCAGCTCCACCACCTTCCTGTCGCAGTCCCTGACCCGGATGGCTGTCGGACAGTTCGACCTGGGTCCGGCGGCCGCCTTCTCGATCATCTACTTCCTGATCATCCTAGTGTTCTGCTGGCTGTTCTACACGGCGCTGGAAAACATGGGCAAGGGAGCCAGCAAGTGATGCGCAAGCGCTCGATCGCCCTGACGGTTTATTTCGTCCTGCTGCTACTACCGATCTACTGGCTCATCAACATGTCGTTGAAGCCGAACGAGGAGATCTTGGGCGGCCTGACGCTGTTCCCGCACACGCTGACGTTCGACAACTACGTCCAGATTTTCACCAACGCCGACTGGTACAACGGCTACATCAACTCGATCATCTACGTGGCGATGAACACGGCGATCTCGCTCACCGTGGCGCTGCCGGCGGCCTACGCCTTCTCGCGCTACAAGTTCGTCGGCGACAAGCACTTCTTCTTCTGGCTCCTGACCAACAAGATGGCGCCGCCGGCGGTGTTCCTGTTGCCGTTCTTCCAGCTCTATTCGACGTTCGGGTTGATCGACACGCACATTGCGGTGGCGCTGGCGCATTGCCTGTTCAACGTGCCGCTGGCGGTGTGGATCCTGGAAGGCTTCATGCGCGGCGTGCCCAAGGAGATCGACGAGACCGCCTACGTCGACGGCTACTCCTTCCCGCGCTTCTTCGTCACCGTGTTCCTGCCGCTGATCCGCGCGGGCATCGGCGTGACCGCCTTCTTCTGCTTCATGTTCTCCTGGGTCGAGCTGCTGCTGGCGCGCACGCTCACCACCACCGGGGCGAAGCCGATCTCCGCCGTGATGACGCGCACCGTCTCGGCGAGCGGCATCGACTGGGGCCTGCTGGCGGCGGCCGGCGTGCTCACCATCGTGCCGGGCGCGCTCGTGATCTGGTTCGTCCGCAACTACATGGCGAAAGGCTTCGCGCTGGGCCGCGTCTAGGCGGCGCGGTTGCGAGGCCGAAGGGAGGCGATACGCGATGGATCTCAGCTGGATGGCCTGGACCACACCGACGGCGGTGTTCTTCATCGCCATCGCCGGCTCGCTGAGCTGCATGACGGCGTGGGAGCTGGTGCAGCCGACGGTGCCGCGGAAGGGCTTCCTGCCGCTGGTGACCACGCGCGGCGACCGCTTCTTCATCGGCCTGCTGTCGGGCGCCTGGCTGCATCTGGCCTGGCTCGGCTTCACCGATCTGTCGCTGTGGATTCCGCTGGCCATTCTCGTGGCCTGGATCGGAGTGCTGCTGCGCTGGGGCTGACGCGCGTCGGCGCGGCAACGACGGGATCGGGACGACTCTATGGCGGCCGGCGTCAAGCCCTTCGGCGCCCGGCCGGCCCCGATCCCGCGACGGAAACGAAGGGCGCCAACGAAACCGGGAGGTTTCACTCATGACGAGCAGGCATCGGATCGGGACCCGCTGGGCCCGCGTCCGCCTCCTGGCCACCACCGGGGCGGTCGCCGCCTCGATGGCCTTCGGCGCGACCTCGGCGCTCGCCCAGAGCTTCGAGGAGCGCATGGAGACTGCCAGGAAGTGGGTCGAGGAAGAGTTCCAACCCTCCACGCTCAGCAAGCAAGAGCAGATGGAGGAGATGGAGTGGTTCATCAAGGCCTCGGAACCGTTCCGCGGCATGGACATCAAGGTCGTCTCCGAGACCATCGCGACGCATGAGTACGAGTCGCAGAAGATGGCGAAGGCGTTCAGCGAGATCACCGGGATCAACCTGACGCACGACCTGATCCAGGAAGGCGACGTCATCGAGAAGCTGCAGACGCAGATGTACTCGGGGCAGAACCTCTATGACGCCTACGTTAATGACTCCGACCTGATCGGCACGCACTACCGCTACAAGCAGGTGGTGCCGCTCAGCGACTGGATGTCTGGCGAGGGTCAGGACGTCACCCTGCCGACGCTCGACGTCGACGACTTCATGGGCAAGTCCTTCACCACCGGCCCGGACGGCAAGCTGTACCAGCTGCCCGACCAGCAGTTCGCCAACCTTTACTGGTTCCGTTACGACTGGTTCCAGCGCGAGGACCTGCAGAAGCGCTTCAAGGAGCGCTACGGCTACGAGCTGGGCGTACCAGTCAACTGGTCCGCCTACGAGGACATCGCCGAGTTCTTCACCGAGCACGTCGAGGAGGTCGACGGCCAGAAGGTCTACGGCCACATGGACTATGGCAAGAAGGACCCGTCGCTCGGCTGGCGCTTCACCGACGCCTGGCTGTCGATGGCCGGGGCCGGCGACAAGGGCCTGCCGAACGGCAAGCCGGTCGACGAGTGGGGCATCCGGGTCGACGACTGCCACCCGGTGGGCTCCAGCGTCAGCCGCGGCGGTGCGGCGAACAGCCCGGCCGCGGTCTACGCGCTGACCAAGTACATCGACTGGCTCGACGCTTACGCGCCGCCGGAGGCATCCGGCATGACCTTCTCCGAGGCCGGCCCGGTGCCGGCGCAGGGGCAGGTCGCCCAGCAGATCTTCTGGTACACCGCCTTCACCGCGGCGATGGCCAAGCCGGACCTGCCGGTCACCGACGAGGACGGCAATCCCAAGTGGCGCATGGCGCCCTCGCCGCACGGGCCGTACTGGCAAGAGGGCATGAAGCTGGGCTATCAGGACGCCGGCTCCTGGACCCTGATGAAGTCCACCCCGGTGAAACGCCGCAAGGCGGCGTGGCTGTACGCCCAGTTCACCGTGGCCAAGACCACCTCGCTGAAGAAGACCCACGTCGGCCTGACGCCGATCCGCGACAGCGACATCCGGCACGAGTCGTTCACCGAGCGCGCGCCGGAGCTGGGCGGCCTGGTCGAGTTCTACCGCTCGCCGGCCCGCGTGCAGTGGACGCCGACCGGCACCAACGTGCCGGACTACCCGAAGCTGGCGCAGCTGTGGTGGCAGAACGTCGCCGAGGCGGTGACCGGCGCCAAGACGCCGCAGGAGGCCATGGACTCGCTGGCCCAGCAGCAGGACGACGTGATGAGCCGGATCCAGCGCGCCAAGGCGCAGGAGGTTTGCGGTCCGCAGCTCAACGAGGAGCGGTCGGCCGAGTACTGGTTCGACCAGCCGGGCGCGCCGAAGCCGAAGCTCGACAACGAGAAGCCGCAGGGCCAGACCGTCAAGTACGACGAGCTGATCAAGAGCTGGGAGCAGGCGCAGCAGTAAGCTGACCGACCTGATCCCGACGCATCGGGGGCGGATCTTCGGGTCCGCCCCTTTTTTAGGCTCTTCACGCAACAGCGGGGAGATGCGGCGGCCGGCGGGACGGGCTCCAGGTCATTCGGGCCGCAGCACGGTCTCCAGCCCCGACTTGGCCGCTACGGCTTCGCCAGCCGCCGCGGCGGCCACCTCGTCGGCCGACTCCTTCAGCGCCCGCGGGTCGAGGCCGTAGAGGCGGTCGCGGCCTTCGGCGGCGAGGGGGCGGAACAGGTCGGCGGCGGCGTCGGCGTGGCGCTGGACGCCGCGCAGGTTGCCAGCGCGCAGCTTGACGCCGGCGGCGGCGAGCTTGATCAGGCCGTGCAGCATCGCCCGCGCGCGCTCGTCCGGCGCGGCGCGCCACAGGCCCTCCCAGGCCTCGTGCGCTTCCCAGTAGTAGCCGTGGTTGAACAGGTCGACGCCGTACAGGAAGTCGGCCGACGCACGCCAGTCGTCCGGCGCCAGCGGGTCGGCGGCCGGCGGTTCCGGCGCGCCGTGGCTGTGGCCGGCGGGATCGCGCACCGGGTGCGGCTGCCGGCCCGGCACGTAGGCGTAGGGCGGGAACGGCCGCTCCGGCAGGTAGCGCTGCGGCGCGCTCATGGCGCTCTTGGCGACAGCGGTGCGGCGGCCGGCGGCGGCTCCTCGATCGGCGTGTCGGGCGGGATCTCCTCCGGACCGCCCGGCGGCTCCTCGATCGGCGGGGCCGGCGGCGTTTCCTCCGGCACGTCGGGCTCCTCCGGCGGCTGGCCCGGCGGCTCCTCGGGCGGCTGCGGCGGGCGCGGCGGCTGTGCGGCGTCGCGCATGACCGCTGGCCGGCGGGCGGGTGCCGCGGGTCGGCGGGAGAGGGTCATCGCCACCTCCTCCTGGTCGGTTCGGGGCGGCCGCGGCTCAGCCCGCGTCCAACGCGCGCTTCAGGACCTCGGCGGAGCGCGGCCCGACGCCTTCGACGGCGGCCAGCTCGTCGCGGTCGGCGCGGCGCACCTGCTCGACCGAGGCGTAGCCGGCATCGGCGAGGTACTGCACCGTGCGCCGGCCGATGCCCTCGATGTCCAGCAGCGGCGCCAGCGCCGGCGGCACCTGCGTCTCGCCCTGCGGCGGCTGCGCCACCGCGCTCCGGTCGCCGCCGGCGCCGTTGCGGCGCGGCACGCAGGAGCAGATACACCGCATCAGTTGCGCGAACATGCGAAGGCGCGCCTCCCCGGCGCTCTGACATTGCCCGTCCCCGTTAGGTAAGCGGCGTGGTCGTCCGCTTCCAGGGTGGGCGCGCTCAGGTCAGGGCCGTCAGGGCGCCGATCGCCAGGCCGGCCAGCGCCGCGCCCGGCAGGCAGAACGGCGCGTTCCACAGCCAGGCGACCCGGAACACCGACACGTCGAGCAGGCGCCCGACCTGCATCACCGTGGCTGAGAAGGGCGACATCTGCGTGCCCAGGCCCCAGGCGGTGGACAGGATCAGCGCCACCGTCACCGGCGTCAGCCCCAGCACGTCCGGGGTCAGGATCTCGCCCACCAGGATCGCCAGCACCACCGGATGCACGCCGAGCCCGCCCAGCAGCGTGCCCAGCGTCGTCAGCGCCGCCGTGCGCAGCGCCGTCGGCAGACCCGGCGCGGCCAGCCAGCCCTGCAGCACGGCGCCGTCTACCGCGTGCGACAGCCCCACCGCGAACACCGTGGCCGACAGGAACAGCGCCGCCTCGTTGCGCAGGCTGGGCAGCCGGCCGACCACGGTCGCCAGCAGCGGCGGCGGTGCGGGCGCGCCGTGCGCGTGCGCCGCCAGCCGGCGCCGCCACAGCAGGGCCAGCGGCGGCGCCACCAGGCCCAGCGCGATCACGATCGACAGGCCGGCGCCTTCCGCCAGCCCGATCACCGGCACCGCCAGCGCCAGGAACACGGTGGCGACGCCGCCGGCGGCCCGCGGCAGGCCGGCGGTGTCGTGCGGCGGCCGGTCGGCCGGCTCGGCCGGGCGCGGACGGGTCAGGCGGTCGAGGCCCCAGGCCAGCGCCACCAGGGCCAGGCCGAGGGCGAAGCCGATCGGCGCCACGCTGAGCCAGGATACGCCCGGCAGCACGGTCAGGATCACGCCCATGCCAACGAAGAAGGGCGACCACAGCACCGCGGTGCTGAAGCCGCGCACGACGGCGATGGTCAGGCGCTGGCGCAGCCGCGGCCTCATGTCGGGATCGAACAGCGAGGCGACCAGCTGCAGCCCGGCCAGGTTCAGCACCGCGCCGAGGAAATGCCCGGCCAGCGCCAGCATGACGAAGCGCCGCCCCGGCGGCTGCGCCACCACGCCCTCGCCGAGCCGGCGGAACGAGGGGCTGTGCAGCGCCGGGATCTGCAGGCCCATCACCGCCGCGAACAGCACCAGGAAGGGCAGGGCGCGCCGGGTGCCGTCGACCAGGTCGGCGGCCGCCGCGGACCAGCCGCCGACGCTCCAGGACGCCGCCAGCCCGGCCAGCATCAGCACTGCGGCGGCGGCGCGCTGCGCCGGCCGCACCTCGGGCAGCTCCAGGGCGACGAACGCCAGCAGTCCGGCTGCGGCGATCCCGGACAGCCAGGGATGCGGATGCAGCGCGTCGGCGAGCGTGAGCAGATAGACGCCGGCGTACAGGGCGGCGGTCGCCACGCGGCGTCGGGAGGCCGGCCCGAACATGCGAAAAGGCCTAGCACGCGACGGCGCGCTAGGCCTCAAGCAATTGCCGTGAACCGGCTATGCGCCGCCGGTGCTCAGCCGTTCGAGCCCTGCGACTGCTTCTGCTTCTCGCGGTAGGTGAACACCGGATCGGCGCCGTCCTCGACGACCTCGCGGGTCACCGTCATCTGCTCGATGTCCTCGTAGCCCGGCAGCTCGAACATCGGCTCCAGCAGGATGCCTTCCATGATCGAGCGCAGGCCGCGCGCGCCGGCGCCGCGGTGGATCGCCTTCTCGGCGATCGCCTCCAGCGCGCCCTCGGTGAACTCGAGCGTGACCCCCTCCATCTCGAACAGCCGCTGGTACTGCTTGACCAGGGCGTTCTTCGGCTTGGTCAGGATCTCGATCAGCGCGTCCTTGTCGAGGTCGTGCAGCGTCGCCACCACCGGCACGCGGCCGACGAACTCGGGGATCAGGCCGAACTTCAGCAGGTCCTCGGGCTCGGTGTCCTGCAGCAGCTGGCCGGTGGCGCGCTCCTCCGGCGCCCGCACGTCGGCGCCGAAGCCGATCGACGACGACCGACCGCGCTGCGACACGATCTTGTCCAGCCCGGCAAAGGCGCCGCCGCAGATGAACAGGATATTGGTCGTGTCGACGTGCAGGTACTCCTGCTGGGGATGCTTGCGCCCGCCCTGCGGCGGCACGCTGGCGACCGTGCCCTCCATGATCTTCAGCAGCGCCTGCTGCACGCCCTCGCCGGAGACGTCGCGGGTGGTCGAGGGGTTGTCCGACTTGCGGGTGATCTTGTCGATCTCGTCGACGTAGATAATCCCCTTCTGCGCCCGCTCGACGTTGTAGTCCGAGGCCTGCAGGAGCTTCTGAATGATCGATTCGACGTCGTCGCCGACGTAGCCCGACTCGGTGAGCGTGGTCGCGTCCGCGATCGCGAACGGCACGTCGAGGATGCGCGCCATGGTTTGCGCCAGCAGCGTCTTGCCGCTGCCGGTCGGGCCGATCAGCAGGATGTTCGACTTCGACAGCTCGACGTCGTTCTCGCCGGCCACGTGCTCGAGGCGCTTGTAGTGGTTGTGCACGGCCACCGACAGCACGCGCTTGGCGTGGTCCTGGCCGATCACGTAGTCGTCCAGAACGTCGGCGATCTGCCGCGGAGTCGGCACGCTGCCGTCGCCCCGGCTGAAGCTCTGCTTGGTCTCGTCGTGGATGATCTCGGCGCAGAGCTCGACGCACTCGTTGCAGACGAAGACGGCCGGCCCGGCAATGAGTTTCTTCACCTCATGCTGGCTCTTGCCGCAGAAGGAGCAGTAGAGGGTCTGCTGCTGGTTGCCGTCGCCGGACTTGCTCATGGCTCCTCGGCTATCGTGTCAGGTTGCCGTTAAGACTGACGGGGAAGGCGGCCCAGGGCAACCCCCGGCGCATGCGCGCCGCCCGAGTCAGCCGGCTGGGATTACGCTGCTGTCCTTGATATGAGGTCGTAACATCTGCCGCCAAGGGGCAACTGTCACGCTGGTCGCACTCCGACGGGGCGCTTGACTCCGACGCGCACGTTCCTCGCTCCGTTCGCGGATATAGAGCGCGTGCGCCCGTTTCGCAACGGAGGTCCGATGCCGATCGCCCAAGAAATCGCCGAGCGCGTCGCCGACCAGGTCGCCTTTTCCGCCGACGGGCTGGTCGCCGCGGTGGCGCAGCAGCACGACAGCGGCGAGGTGCTGATGGTGGCCTGGATGTCGCGCGCCGCGCTGATCGAGACCCTGACCACCGACCGCGTCACCTACTGGTCGCGGTCGCGCCACGCGCTCTGGCGCAAGGGCGAAAGCTCGGGCCACACCCAGCGGCTCGTCGACTGCCGTCTGGACTGCGACGGCGACACGCTGTTGCTGCTGATCGACCAGGTCGGACCCGCCTGTCATACCAACCGAAGGGCGTGTTTCTACCGCCAGGTTGGTGAACAGGGCCTTAACACGGTGCTCGACCCGGTGGACTAGAACCGCCCTGTTAGCGCCGGCTCAGGTAGTGGCGGTAGACCCGGTCCAGCCCGTCGCGAAAGCTCTCGCGCTGATCCGCCGGCAGATCCTCCAGCGCGTGCGCCAGCGCGGTCAGCGGGTCCAGCTCAAGCGCATGTTCGCCCGGCTCGCTCAGGTCCAGCGTCCCTTCGGCGCCGTTCGGCCCGTGCCAGCGCAGGCACCCGTTCTGCAGCAGGCGCGACATCGTGGTCGAGGCCGCCCCCATCGACAGCCCGCGCTCGCGGGCGAAGCCGCCGATGGTGCAGTCCTCCGGCCTGGCGTGGGCCACGTATTGCAGGGCGTCGATATCCAGTGGGTGCAGCCCGTTGCGGGCGGCCCTGGCGTCGATCATGCGCGAAAGCGGACCGCAGCCGGCGCGCGGTCCCATACTCTCCGTCGAGCATGCCCGTCTCTGTCGATCAATGACCGTTGTGCGCTGCCGTCGGCATCATCCTACAAACACCTCGGGCGTGCGACGTTTAAAAAGGTTAGGGGGCGAAAGGTCGACGGGTTGCGAGCGCCTGCCGCAGCCCCCGCGGTTGCCTCGGTCGGGAGCCTGCGAATCGCCGGCGTGCACGCCTAGCGTGCGCGCACGCTGTACACCATGATCTTGTCGACCGCGGCGTCGGCGCCCAGCGGCAGGTACAGCGTCTCGTCGCGCCAGGGCGCCCAGCGCCGGCACGGCCAGGGCCGGTCGTCGAACAGCGGCGCCGCCTTGCGAGCCACCAGAGCGAAATTGGCCAGCAGCTCCTCGACCTGGCCCGGCGGGTAGCAGCCGCATACGGTTCGGCCGGTGGGCTCGAACCCGAGCTCGTCGACGATCTCGGTCCCCACCAGCCGGTAGCGGTAGGCGCGCTCCGATTCCACGTCGAGCAGCATGAGCCGGGGCAGGTAAGGTCGCAGCTCAAGGGGATCGATGTCGGGGCGCCCGGGCAGCGGCGCCCGGCCGCGCTTGCCGTCCCAATAGGTGTGCATCGCTCTGATGCGCGGATCGCATTCCGCGGGGATGGTGCGATCCCGAACGATCTCCATGGCTGTTCGCTCTACCTGATATGTCGATGGCTGATCTGTCGCTTGCCGGGCGCCGCCCGATCCGACGACCGGCGCCGCCTCAGCAAATGGCATGCTGTGCGGACCGGAGAAATACGTGGAAACGCCTAACCCGCCGCCCGCGCACGTTGCCGACGCGCGTCCTACTGCACGCATGCGGACACATAGAGGTCACGTGACCAGACCTGTTCGCCGTCGGTAGCGCACCATAGGTGAAGGGTAAGCTCGATTCCGGTTCAAGAAGGGCCGTTGGGAATGTATGTGGGATGCGACCTGAAGCGGGCGCTGCCGCTTCCCGGCGAATGTGTGGAAACGCAGCTTCTGGTGCGGCTGCTGGACAGCCTGCGCGCGGCGGCGTTTCTCGTGGACCTGGACGACCGCACGCTGCTGGCGTGCAACGCCTCGGCAGAGCGGGTGTTCGGCTATCCCCCGGAGGCGATCGTCGGCAAGCGCGCCAGCATCCTGCACGTCGATCGGGCGCACTTCGCCGACTTCGAGGGTCGCTGCACGGCGATGCTGGGCAGCGACCGGCCGTTCCATGCCCGCTCCTGGATGCGCCGGGCCGACGGCCGCAGCTTCCGAAGCGAGCACACCGTGACGCCGGCGACCGACGTATCCGGCCGCAGGGTCGCCGTTTCGACGGTGCGCGACCTGTCCGACGACGGCGATCACGCCTTCGTCAAGACCTACGCCCGTTTGACGGCCCGCGAGCAGGAGGTGTTCGTATACACCGCCGAGGGCTGCTCGGCAAAGCAGGCGGCCCGTGCGCTCGGGCTCAGCCACCGGACGGTGGAGATCCACCGCGCCCGGATCCTGCAGAAGTTCGACGTGCGCACCACCAAGCAGTTGCTTGCGGAGCTGGCCCTGGCCAGCGTGCATCGCCAGACGCCGCCACAGAACACGGCGGCCGCCGCCTGATCGGCTGCATGCCGGTGGTTTAACCGAGCGCGCGCGGCTGTTAGCGATAGCGCGCCCTCCGCGCCGCGCGGGCGGCGAAGCAAGAAGCGCGCCGCCGAGCCCCGCGCGGAACGCGGTATGCGATAGAGAAAATGTGATTGCGGTGGCGAGCCGTCCGTACGGTACGAGTCGGTGCCAAGCGACGTGTTCCTGTGCGCTGGCGGAGCGGACCGGCCCGCCGCCGCGGTCATCGACTCGCCGTGTCGGCACGTACACGGCGGGTGTCATCTGGGTGACGCCCCTTGGCGCCCTGCGGGCCGCGACCGATCTTCAAGCGCGCCGGTCCGCCACGCGTCTTGCCGCAGTACAAAGGTATTCGATGTCCGAAACCACTCTCGACGCTTCGATGCAGACTGCCGGCGCGCGCCGGCCGCGGCCGCGCATCGGCCTGCGCCGGCTGGCCTTCGCCGGCCTGACCGGCGGCACCTGGCTGGCCGCGGTCGCGGTGATGACGCTGCTGCTCGCCGGCGACGGCCTGGCCTGGAGCGAGGCCGTGATGGGCGTGTGCTTCGCGCTGTCGATCCCGATGGTGGTGATCGGCTTCTGGAACTCGGCGATCGGCGCCGGCGTGATGCTGGCGAGCCGCGACTACCGGGACGTCGTGGCGCCGTTCCACCGCAACGTCGCCAAGCGCACCTCCGCCCGCGTCGCCATCGCGATGCCGGTCTACAACGAGGACACCGAGCGCGTGTTCTGGCACCTGCAGGGGCTGCTGCACTCGCTGGACGCCGCCGGGGCGAGCGGCCGGTACGAGGTGTTCCTGCTGTCCGACAGCAGCGATCCAGAGATCCGCGCCGAGGAAGCCCGCCGGTTCAAAGCCTGGACGCAGAGCGACCCCGATCCGGACCGGCTGCACTACCGTCAGCGCGCCGACAACGCGGGCTACAAGGCCGGCAACATCTGGGACTTCGTGCAGAGCCGCGGCGACGACTTCGACTACATGGTCGTGCTCGACGCCGACAGCGCCATGCACGGCCGCACGGTCGACCGGCTGGTGCGGATGATGGACGTCAATCCGCGCATCGGCATCCTGCAGAGCCTAGCCGTCGGCCTGCCCACCGACAGCGCGTTCGCCCGCATCTTCCAGTTCGGCATGCGCCACGGCATGCTCTCGCACACCGTCGGCGCCGCCTGGTGGCAGGGCGACAGCTGCCCCTACTGGGGCCACAACGCGGTGATCCGGATGGCGCCGTTCAAGGCCAACTGCGGCCTGCACAAGCTGCCGGGCAAGCCGCCGCTGGGCGGCGACGTGCTGAGCCACGATCAGGTCGAGGCGGCGCTGATGCGCGCCGGCGGCTACGAGGTCCGGGTGCTGCCCGTCGAGGGCGGCAGCTACGAGGAGATGCCGCCGACCCTGCCGGACTTCATCAAGCGCGACCTGCGCTGGTGTCAGGGCAACATGCAGTACTTCAAGCTCGTGGGGCAGCCCGGCTTCACCGGCATGGGCCGCGTGAACCTGAGCCTAGCGATCCTGATGTACACCGGCGCGCCGGCCTGGCTCGCCTTCATGCTGGTGGGCATGAGCCAGGCGGTGGTCGGCACCATGGGCGCGCAGGTGCCGCTGGGCGACGTGCTCTGGGGCACGCCGGGCCCGTCGGTGGCGATCGCCCTGTTCGTCACCATGATGGGCATCACCTTCGCGCCGAAGCTGATCGGCTACGCCCACGCGCTGGCCGACGGCAGCCGGCGGCGCGCCTACGGCGGCGCCCACAAGGTGCTGGCCGGCGCCTTTGCGGAGCTGTTCGTGTCGGTGCTGATCGCGCCGATCGTGATGCTGGCGCAGTCGATCTTCGTCGCCGGCCTGTTTCTCGGCCGCAAGGTCAAGTGGGAGGCGCAGGTGCGCGACGGCCACCGGGTGTCCTGGGCGGACGCCGCCAAGGGGATGTGGCCGCAGACGCTGTTCGGCCTGGTCGCGGGCGCGGCGCTGGCCTGGCAGGCCCCGACGATCCTGCCGTGGGCAGCGCCGGTGCTGATCGGCCTGCTGCTGGCGGTGCCGGTCACGGTGCTGTCGGCGCATCCCGCGGTCGGCCGGGCGCTCGCCCGGATGGGCCTCTGCGTCATCCCGGAGGAGCGCAAGGCCGGGCGTTTCGGCGCCCGTGCGCGCCGGCCGATGGCCGCCGGCGGCGGTCCGATGCTGCCGGCCGAGGCCCGCAGCTCGCGGATCGATTGAGCGGCGTGCGCGCCGCCGCGGCCGGAGTGCTCGCCGCCGCGTGGCTGCTGGCCGCGCCGGCGTCCGCCGCGTGCGGCGGCCCCGAGGCGCCCTGCGAGGTCAGCGACGGCCGCTACTACGTGGCCCAGCCGGCCGCGCGGGACGACGCAGGGCCGCGGCCGGCCGTGATCTTCTTCCACGGCTACCGCAGCGGCGGTGACCGGGTGATCGGCAACGTCGGCCTGCGCGAGGCGGTGACCGGGGCCGGTTACCTGCTGGTGGCGCCCGACGGGCTGGAGGGGACCTGGGCGCACGTCGGGTCTCCGTCCGGCCGGCGCGACGAGCTGGCGTTCCTCGACCAGGTGCGGGCCGACCTGCTGGCGCGCTGGAACGTCGATCCCCGGCGGCTGCTGGTCGCCGGCTTTTCGCAGGGCGGCTCGATGGTCTGGGACCTGGCCTGCTACCGCGGCGGCGACTACACCGCCTTCGCCGCGATCGCCGGCGGCTTCTGGGAGCCGCTGCCCGCGAGCTGCGATGGCGCGCCGGTGCGGCTCTGGCACGTGCACGGCTGGGCCGACGAGGTGGTGCCGCTGGAGGGCCGTCCGATCCGCGAGGTGTTCCGGCAGGGCGACATCGTGCAGGGCTTCACGCTGTGGCGCCGGCACAACGGCTGCACCATGCCGCCGGACCGGCGCTCGCAGACCGTCGACCTGAGCTGCCGCGGCTGGACTGCCTGCGAGGGCGGGCGCCTGCGCCTGTGCCTGCACGACGGCGGCCACCGTTTCGAGGCCGCCTGGGTCGCCGACGCGATCCGCTGGATGGAGCGCACCGCGCCCGACTGACCCGGCCGGCCGACGCAACCTGAAGGCGTTGCCGCCGACGCCGCGGATTCCCACCTGCTCTCTTAGACCGTTTTCGAACCCTGCGGAGGATTCCCGCGAGATGACCACGATTCACGTCGACGGCCTGTCGGTGCCGGCGCTCGGCTTCGGCACCTGGCAGCTCGAAGGCGCCGAGTGCCGGCGCATGGTCGCCGAGGCGCTGGGCATGGGCTACCGCCACATCGACACCGCGCAGATGTACGGCAACGAGGCCGAGGTTGGCGCCGGCATCAAGGACTCCGGCGTGCCGCGCGACGACATCTTCCTGACCACCAAGGTCTGGATGGACCGGCTGCACTACCACGACCTGCAGACCAGCGCCGAGCAGTCGCTGCGCAAGCTGCAGGTGGAGGCGGTCGACCTGCTGCTGGTGCACTGGCCGAACGAGGAGGTGCCGCTGAGCGAGACGCTGCGGGCGCTGCAGGACCTGCAGCGCGATGGCAAGGTCAAGCACATCGGCGTCAGCAACTTCAACGTGGCGCTGCTGCGCGAGGCGGTGGAGACCAACGGCGCCGACGTCGTCTGCAACCAGGTGGAGTACCATCCGTTCCTGTCGCAGCGCCCGGTGCTGGACTACTGCCGCAGCCACGGCTTGTTCGTGACCGCCTACTGTCCGCTGGCCAAGGGCCGGGCGCCGAACGATCCGGCGCTCGCCGAGATCGGCGGCAAGCACGGCAAGTCGCCCGCCCAGGTGGCGCTGCGCTGGCTGGTCCAACAGGACCGGGTGGCGGCGATCCCGAAGGCCGCCAAGCCGGAACACGCCCGCGCCAACCTGGAGATCTTCGACTTCGAGCTGGACGCCGAGGACCTGCAGCGGATCGACCGCCTGCCGGGCGACACCCGCCTGATCGACCCCGGCTGGGCGCCGCAGTGGGACGCGGCGTGAGGGTCTGCCGTTCCACTTGATCCCGAGCCAGCCGCCACTTCGCGGCGGCTCAGGGTGAAGACGATAGAGCGTCGCGTAGGGTGGATTCGCGAAGCAATCCACCGAAGACGCCGGTGCGGCCGGGACGGACGAAGGTGGAGTGCCGCTTGCGCGGCGACTCCACCCTACGGACGTGTGCCGATCGGCGCGCGCCGGCGGCCGGCGCTGCTACGCCGCCGCCTCCAGCACCAGGTTGAACGGCGTCTCGGCGGCGCGGCGGAAACGGGTGAAGCCGGCGTCCTCGGCGACCGCGCGCAGGCGCGCCTCGCCGGCCTGGGCGCCCAGTGCCAGCGCGGTTTCCTGGGCCAGCGAGGTGGGCACGCAGATCGCCGTCGAGAAGCCGTAGTAGACGGCGCCCACCGGGTTGAGGTTGTCGCTCAGCGTGTCCGCGGCCATCGGCTCCACCAGCAGCACCTTGCCGTCCGGTGCCAGCGCCTCGCCGGTGTGGCGCAGGGCGCCGACCGGGTCGCCCATGTCATGCAGGCAGTCGAAGAAGGCGACCAGGTCGTAGCCGGTGCCGCCATACGCCTTGGCCGATGCGACCTCGAAGCGGACGTTCGGCAGCCCGGCCGCATCGGCGCGCTCGCGTGCCGTGTCGATCGAGGGGGTGTGGAAGTCGTAGCCGACGAACGCGCTGTTCGGAAACGCCTGCGCCATCAGCAGCGTCGAGGCGCCGTGGCCGCAGCCGACGTCGGCGACCCGGCCGCCGCGCTCCAGCCGCTCCACGACGCCGTCCAGCGCCGGCAGCCAGTCGTTCACGAGATGGCCCTTGTAGTTCGGCCGGAAGAACTTCTCGACGCCGCAGAACAGGCAGTCGCAGTACTCGCCCCAGCCGCGGCCGGCGCCGCTGCGGAAGGCGTCCGTCAGCGGATCGACGTCGTGGTAGACCGCGGCGATCGACTCGAAGCCGCCGGTCAGCAGCACCGGGCTCTCGGGGTCGGCGAACACCGCCGCCTGTTCCGGCGTCAGATGAAAGCGGTCGGTCTCGGCGTCGTAGGTCACGTAGCCGATCGCGGCCTGCGCGCTCAGCCACTCGCGCAGGTAGCGCTCGGCCGCGCCGGTCGCCTCGGCCAGCTCGGACACGCTCGTCGGCCCGCGTTCGGCCAGCGTCCGGTACAGGCCCAGCCGCTCGCCGACCATTACCAGCGCGCCGTTCACCGCCGCGCCCATGTCGCCGACCATCTTGCCGAGCAGCTGCTCGAGCTTTTCCTGTTGGACGTCCGTCATGATCCCAGCTCCTTGTGCCCGGTTGCCGCTGTCCGGCGGCGCACGGCTGCGCCAACGCCGGCGGAATCGGTCCGCGCAGGATACCGGTCTGCGTTTGCGGTGAGAGGTACTCTTCGTTGGTAGAGGGGATCACGTCGTTGGTAGTCGGCGGCCACGCGGACGCGCCGCGGCGGACTCAGCCCTGCTTCGGCGGCATCGGCACGTCGATGCCGCCGCCGGCGTCGTGCCGGGCGTCGTCGTCGACCGTGTAGTAGGCCCCCTTCTCGGCCAGCCACATGTGCTGCTGCAGCCGCAGCTCGGGGTGCCGGTCCAGCGAGCCGGCGCCGATCGAAATGGTCTCGCGGCCGTCGACGTCGAAGAACAGGAAGCTGCCGCAGGTGGCGCAGAAGCCGCGCCGGCTGTGCGCGCCGGAGCGGTACCAGCGCAGGGCCTCCTCGCCCTGCACCGCCAGCTGGTCCTTCCAGGCGCCGGTGAAGGCCATGAAGTGCGTCGTCTGCTTGCGGCACTCCCGGCAATGGCAGGTCACCACCTGGCGCAGCGGCCCGTCGACCCGGTAGCTGACGGCGCCGCAAAGACAGGATCCGGTGGCGGTCGGGGTGTCGGACATGGCGTTGCTCTCCCAGGACGGCCGGTGCGCTTGGTAGTTTCCGCGTCCATCGCAGCACGACGCCGGGCCGGGCGCTAGGCCCCGGTCACGCAATGACCGGCCCGAGACCGGCCGTGGACGGCCGGGCAGGGGCCCTGCTGAGTTCTGCCGCCCGCCGTCCGGCTCAAGATGACGGGGAGCCGATCAGTCCTGCGCCTCCATCGCGATCACCAGGTCGTGCTGGTCCACGCGGGTGCCGGGGTGCAGGACGACCTCCGTCACCTTGCCGCCTGCCTGGGCGTAGACGGCCGTTTCCATTTTCATCGCCTCGATGGTGAACAGGCGGTCGCCCTCCTGGACCTTGTCGCCGACCTGCACCGCGACGCCGACCAGCATGCCCGGCATCGGCGCGCCGACCTGGCCGGGGTCGCTCTCGTCGGCCTTGCGGTGCGTCTTGCCCTTGGCCGCCAGCGCCGTGTCCTGGACGGTCACGGTGCGCGGCTGGCCGTTCAGCTCGAAGAACACGGTGCGGCGGCCGTCCTCGTCGGGCTGGCTGGTCGCCAGGTAGTTGACGATCAGCCGTTTGCCCTTCTCGATCTCGATGGCGAACTCCTCGCCGACGTTGGGGCCGTAGAAGAACTGCGGCGTCGGCAGCGCGGAGACGTCGCCGTACTGGCGGGCGTGCTTCAGGTACTCCAGCGTCACCGCGGGGTACATCAGGTAGCTGGCGAGCGTGCGGTCGTCGGCGTGGCGCCGCGCCTTCTTCTCCAGCTCCTTGCGCTCGGCCTCCAGGTCGGCGTCCGCCAGCACGGCGCCCGGGCGCTGGGTCAGCGGCGTCTCGCCCTTCAGCACCTTGGCCTGCAGCCGCTCCGGGAAGCCGCCGTGCGGCTGGCCCAGGTCGCCGCGGAAGAACTCGACGACACTGGCCGGGAACTGGATCTCGCGGTCGGGGTCGAGCACGTCCTCCGGCGTCAGCTCGTTCGACACCATGAACAGCGCCATGTCGCCGACCACCTTCGAGCTCGGAGTCACTTTGACGATGTTGCCGAACAGCTCGTTGACCTGGGCGTAGGCCTTGGCGACCTCGGGCCAGTGCGCCTCCAGGCCCATCGACCGGGCCTGCTCGGCCAGGTTGGTGAACTGGCCGCCCGGCATGCCGTGCTCGTAGACCTCGGCGGCGCCGGCGCGCATCTCCGGCTCGAACGGCCGGTAGTAGCGCCGCACCCCGCGCCAGTAGTCCGAGACCTCGCGCAGGGCGGGCCGCGGCAGCCCGGTGTCGCGCGGGCCGCTGCGCAGCGCCTCGGCGATCGAGCCCAGGTTGGGCTGCGAGGTCAGGCCGCTCATCGCGTCCATCGCGGCGTCGGCGGCGTCGACCCCGGCTTCGGCGGCGGCGAGCACGCTAGCGGCGGCGATGCCGCTGGTGTCGTGGGTGTGGAAGTGCACCGGCAGGCCGACCTCCTGCTTCAGCGTGGAGACCAGCTGCTTCGCCGCCGCCGGCTTGCACAGGCCGGCCATGTCCTTGATGCCGAGCACGTGCGCGCCGGCGGCCTCCAGCTCCTTCGCCAGGCCGACGTAGTAGCGCAGCGTGTACTTGTCCTCCTCCGGATTGGTCAGGTCGCCGGCGTAGCAGATCGCGCCCTCGCACAGCTTCCCGGCCTCCAGCACCGCGTCCATCGAGACGCGCATGTTCTCGACCCAGTTTAGGCTGTCGAAGATGCGGAACACGTCGACGCCGGCATCCGCGGCCTGGCGCACGAAGAAGCGCACCACGTTGTCCGGGTAGTTCTTGTAGCCGACGCCGTTGGCCCCGCGCAGCAGCATCTGGAACAGGACGTTGGGGACCTCCTCGCGCAGCTCGGCGAGGCGCTGCCAGGGGTCTTCCTTGAGGAAGCGCATGGCGACGTCGAAAGTCGCGCCGCCCCAGCACTCCAGCGAGAACAGCTGCGGCAGCCGCCGGGCGTAGTGCGGCGCCACGCGCTCCAGGTCGTAGGAGCGGAAGCGGGTGGCGAGGAGCGACTGGTGGGCGTCGCGCATCGTGGTGTCGGTGAGCAGCAGCCGGTTCTGCTCCAGCATCCACTTCGCCAGCCCGTCCGGGCCGAGCTCGTCCAGCGTCTGCTTGGTGCCGGGCTCGGGGTAGCCGTCGGGCAGGTGGGGCAGGCGCGCCGTCGGGCAGTCGCCGGGCCAGGTGCGGTCCTTCACCTCGGCGTTGCCGTTGACCAGCACGTCGCCCACGAACGACAGCAGCCGGGTGGCGCGGTCGCGGCGCGGCGGGAAGTCGAACAGCTCCGGCGTCTCGTCGATGAATCGCGTGGTGATGTCGCCGGTGCGGAACTTCGGGTGGGTGATCAACTGCTCGAGGAACCGCAGGTTGGTCTCCACGCCGCGGATGCGGAACTCGCGCACCGCGCGCTCCATGCGCCGCGCGGTCTCCTCCGGCGTCGGCGCCCAGGCGGTCACCTTCTCCAGCAGGCTGTCGTAGAACGGCGTGATCACCGCGCCGGAGAAGGCGGTGCCGCCGTCCAGTCGGATGCCGAAGCCGGTGGCGCCGCGGTAGGCGGAGATCTGGCCGTAGTCCGGGATGAACTTGTTCTGCGGGTCCTCGGTGGTGACCCGGCACTGCAGCGCGTGGCCGTCGAGCTGGATCTGCGCCTGGTCCGGCACGCCGCTGCGCTCGCGGTCGCCGATCCGGGCGCCCTGGGCGATGCAGATCTGCGCCTTCACCAGGTCGACGCCGGTGACCTCCTCGGTGACCGTGTGCTCGACCTGGATGCGCGGGTTGACCTCGATGAAGTAGAAGCGGCCGTCGTCCACGTCGAGCAGGAACTCGACCGTGCCGGCGTTCACGTAGCCGGCGGTCTGCGCCAGCTTCACCGCCGCGTCGCACAGCTCCTGCCGGACCTGCGGGTCCAGGTCGGGCGCCGGCGCGCGCTCGATCACCTTCTGGTGGCGGCGCTGCAGCGAGCAGTCGCGCTCCCAGAGATGCACCACGTTGCCGTGGTGGTCGCCCAGCACTTGCACCTCCAGGTGCCGGGCCCGGCGCACCAGCTTCTCCAGGAACACCTCGTCGTTGCCGAAGGCGGCCTTGGCCTCGCGGCGCGCCGCGGCGACCTCGTCGGCCATCCGGTCGGCGCGCTCGACCACGCGCATGCCGCGGCCGCCGCCGCCCCAGCTCGCCTTCAGCATCACCGGCAGGCCGATCTCCTCGGCGATCCGGCGGCACTCGGCGTCGTCGCGCGGCAGCGCCTCCGAGGCCGGCATCACCGGGATGCCCGCCTGCTCGGCCAGATGGCGCGCCTGCATCTTGGAGCCGAACTGCTCCATCACCGGCGGCGGCGGGCCGACGAACACCACGCCGGCATCGGCGCAGGCGCGGGCGAAGCCGGGGTTCTCCGACAGAAAGCCGTAGCCCGGGTGGATCGCGTCGGCGCGCGCGTCGCGGGCGACCCGCAGCACCTCGTCGACGTCGAGGTAGGCCGACACCGGCTCCTTGCCCTGGCCCACCAGATAGCTCTCGTCGGCCTTGAAGCGGTGCAGCGCGAAGCGGTCCTCGTGGCTGTAGACCGCCACCGTGCGGATGCCCATCTCGGTCGCCGCGCGGAACACCCGGATGGCGATCTCGCTGCGGTTGGCGACCAGAAGTTTGCGGAAGTTGCGAAAGCCGTGCGGCGCGGTCTGGGCGGTCATGCTGCGGCGGTGTCCCCCGATGCTGGCGGCGTCATCGACGCGCGCCGACGTGCCGGCGCGCGTTTGCGGTGCCCGAGCGTCGTCCTCCCCGCCGCCGCGCGGCTCGCCCGAAAGCGCCGCGTCTCGTTCGGCCTGCGAACCTCAGCCTTTTACAAACCGGGGGTGGGATCAAGGGGGATGCTCTGATCTCCAACTTCATCTATGGACCTTCCCGTTCGGTCAAGGGATTGGATGGAGCCTTTTTGGCATACATCTATACGGCCTTTTGGTGAG
>ENA-ORDC01000741-ORDC01000741.1-marine-metagenome-genome-assembly--contig:-NODE-741-length-28833-cov-3.136493_pt1 | contig 28833 bp, 24 predicted proteins | sample MGYA00237783_ERZ508515 | MGnify/ENA primary metagenome ERZ508515 (study PRJEB26186, sample SAMN06268792) | marine metagenome | isolation source: Eden Landing Ponds, San Francisco, CA, USA | place... | reverse complement strand
ATCTGCAGGCGCTGCTGGACGATCTGGCCGCCGTGCGCCGGCAGGAGGGCGCGCATCTCAAGGACACCGCGCTGGGCCACCTGAGCGAGGTCGAACGGCTGACGCAGCAGGCCGAGCAGACCGCCGCGGTGCAGCCGGACGCCCTGCGCGAGCGTCTGCGCAAGCAGGTCGCCGAGCTGCTGGAGAGCGCCGGCGGCCTGTCCGAGGACGGGCTGGCGCAGGAGGCCGCGCTGCTGGCCAGCAAGGGCGACGTGCGCGAGGAGCTGGACCGGCTGAGCGCCCACGTCGGCGCGGCGCGCGAGCTGCTGGAGGAGGGCGGCGCGATCGGCCGGCGCCTGGACTTCCTGTGCCAGGAGCTCAACCGCGAGGCCAACACGCTGTGTTCGAAGTCGCCGGACGTCGCGCTGACGCGGATCGGCCTGGCGCTGAAGAACGCGGTCGAGCAGCTTCGCGAGCAAGTGCAGAACGTCGAGTAGGGCGAGCGGGCGTCATGGTCCAGGACGGCATGATCAAGCGGCGCGGCCTGATGCTCGTGCTGTCCTCGCCTTCGGGTGCGGGCAAGACGACGATCTCGCGCCGGCTGCTGCAGCAGGAAGACAACCTGACTCTGTCGATCTCCGCCACCACGCGGCCGCCTCGCGCCGGCGAGCGCGACGGTATCGACTACCAGTTCGTCGATCCGGAGCGCTTCGCGGAGCTGGAGCGCCAGGACGCCTTCCTGGAGCACGCCAAGGTGTTCGGCCACTTCTACGGCACGCCGCGCCAGCCGGTGGAGACCGCGCTGGCGGCCGGGCGCGACGTGCTGTTCGACATCGACTGGCAGGGCACCCAGCAGCTGCGCGAGAGCGCGCGCGACGACCTCGTCTCCGTGTTCATCCTGCCGCCCAGCACCGAGGAGCTGGAGCGCCGCCTGCGCACCCGGGCGCAAGACCCGGAGCACGTGGTGCAGCAGCGCATGGCCAAGGCCACCGACGAGATGAGCCACTGGGCCGAGTACGACTACATCGTCGTTAACGAGGAGGTCGACGGCTCGGTCGCCAAGGTGACTTCGATCCTGCAGGCCGAACGCCTGCGCCGCGACCGCCAGACCGGCCTGCGCAGCTTCGTCGAGAAGCTGGCGACGCAGGCGCAGCAGGCGTGAAGCAGCCGCCCGTTCGCTGGTGCAGATCTGTGCAGGGGCCGCAGCCCGGCTGAGACGCTTGGAGATGCAGCGGTCTCATACGGCCGCAGCGTCATCGCTAAAGTCTGTCCGAGACTTCTCTACGCCCGCGTCAGCGTCCTTCATGCTGAGTAGGCCGGCGCCAGCCGGCCGTGTCGAAGCACCACCGCCGGTCGTCCCGGGCGCTCGTACGATTCCCTCGGTGCCGGCTACCGCCGCTCCGCCACCGCCCGTGCCAGCGCACAGAACTGCTCCACCGACAGCTCCTCGGCGCGGGCGGTCGGGGCCGCGCTGGCGGCGTCGCAGAGCGCCTGCGGGTCGCGGCCCAGGCGCTTCAGGCTCTGGCGCAGCATCTTGCGGCGCTGGCCGAACGCGGCGGCGGTGACGGCCTGCAGGGTGGTCGCGTCGGCCGGCGCCAGCGGTGCCGGGCGCGGCGTCAGGCGGACCACGCTGGAGGTGATCTTGGGCGGCGGCGTGAAGGCGCTCTTGGGGACGTTGAACAGCACCTGCGCCTCGCACAGCCACTGCGTCAGCACGCTGAGCCGGCCGTAGTCCTTGCTGCGCGGCCGCGCCACCAGGCGGTCGGCGACCTCCTGCTGGAACATCAGCGTTAGCGACGCCACCACCTGCGGCGCCCGGGCGATCTCGTCGAGCCAGCCGGTCAGCAGGGCGGTGGAGACGTTGTAGGGCAGGTTGGCGACGACGCGCCGCGGCGGATCGCCGAGCCCGGCCAGCGCGACCTCCAGGGCGTCGCCGGCGCGGGTCTCCAGGCGGCCCGGGTAGGCGGCGGCGAGTTCGGCCAGGGCGGCGAGGCAGCGCTCGTCGCGCTCCACCGCAATCACCCGCCGTGCCCCGGCGGCGAGCAGCGACCGGGTCAGGCCGCCCGGACCGGGGCCGATCTCCACCGTGGTGCCGACCGACAGGTCGCCGGCGGCCCGGGCGATCCGGCCGGTCAGGTTGAGGTCGAGCAGGAAGTGCTGGCCCAGGCTCTTGCGGGCGTCCAGGCCGTGCCGCCGGATCGTCTCGCGCAGCGGCGGCAGCTCGTCCGGGCCGGCCATGGTGCAGGCTAGACCGCCGCGGCGGCGGCGTTGCGGGCCCGGCCTTCGGCCATGCGCCGCGCCAGCTTCAGCGCCTCGATCAGGCTGGTCGGATCGGCGCGGCCGGTGCCGGCCAGCGCGAAGGCGGTGCCGTGGTCCGGCGAGGTGCGCACGAACGGCAGGCCCAGCGTGACGTTGACGCCGCGGGCGAAGTCCAGCGCCTTGATCGGGATCAGCGCCTGGTCGTGATACATGCACAGCGCCGCGTCGTAGCCGGCGCGGGCCTCCGCGTGGAACAGCGTGTCGGCCGACACCGGTCCGCGGACTTCGAGACCCTCCGCGCGCAGCGTCTCCAGCGCCGGCCCGATCACCTCGATCTCCTCGCGGCCGATCGCGCCGCCCTCGCCGGCGTGCGGGTTCAGCCCGGTGACCGCGAGGCGCGGCGCGGCGACCTCGAAGTCGCGGCGCAGGGCCGCCGCCGTGACCCGGCCGGCGTGCTCGATCAGGCGCCGGTCGAGCCGCTGCGGCACCTCGCGCAGCGGCACGTGGATGGTCACCGGCACCACCCGCAGCAGCGGGCAGGCCAGCATCATCACCGGGACCGGCGCCGGGCCGCCGTCGCGCGCCAGCTCGGCCAGGTACTCGGTGTGGCCGGGGTGATCGAAGCCGCTGTCGTACAGCACGGCTTTGGCGATCGGGTTGGTGACCACGGCCGCGGCGTCGCCGCTGCGCACCAGCTCGACGGCGCGGTCGATGGCGCGGATCACCGCCGGCGCGTTCGCCGGGTCCGGCTGGCCCCGGGTGACGGGCGCCGCCAGCGCCTCCGCCAGCACCGGCAGCGCGCGCGAGAACACGCCGCGGGCGTCGCGCGGAGCGGCGATCTCTTCGACCGGCACGTCCCAGCCCAGCCGACCGGCCAGCGCCCTGAGACGGGCCGGGTCGTCGATCGCGAAGAACGGGGTCAGGCCGTCGTCGTTCCGGCGTCGCCAGGCCGCCAGCGCGATTTCGCCGCCGATGCCGGCCGGCTCGCCCATGGTGAGCGCCAGCGGCGCCTCCGGCTCGGGCGCTTCGGCGGCAACGGCGCGGGGCTCGCCCATCGTCTTGCCGGTCACAGCTGGACGCGGATGTCGATATGCGCTTGCCGCCGCAGATCGCGCATGTAGCGCTGCGCGATCATGTTGAGCCGTTCGTCCACCAGGTTCTGGCGGATCTGTTCGCGGTCGATGTCGCCGCCGCTGCGCGCGCACACCGTCAGCACCGCCAGGCCGCCGGTGACCTCCACGGGCTGCGAGGGCTGGCCGATGTCGAGCTCGACAATTTCCCGCCGGATCTCGGCCGGCAGGTCGGCGAGCGCGATGTCGGTCAGCTCAGAGACGCGGGCCGGGTCGGTCTCCTCGACCACACTCTCGACGTTGCCGCAGCCCTCGATACCCTGGGCGTACTGGGTGAGCTGCTCGCGCGCGGCCTCGCGGTCGCCGTCGTCGGGCACCGGCAGGAACACCTGCTTCAGATCGACGGACGCATCGCCGGCCTGCCGGATCCGGGTGTCCATCAGCTTGACGATGTGGACGCCGTTGAAGCTCTCCAGCGGCCCGGCGACTTGGCCCGGCGACATGGAGGTCACGGCCTCGGCGACCGACTCCGGCAGATTGCTGGGGGTGACCCAGCCGATCTCGCCGCCCACCGCCGCGGTGCCCGCCTGCGAGAACTGGCGGGCCAGGGCCGGGAACTCGGCGCCGCGCTGCAGCTCCTGCACCAGCCGCTGGGCGGTCTGCCTGACCTGCTGCATCTCGGCGGTCTGATCCACCGACAGGAAGATCTCGCGCATCCGGTACTGCTTTTCGCCCTGCTGAGCGCGGATCCGCTCGACCACCTCGTCGACCTCGTCGTCGCTGATCTCGACCTCGGGCCGCAGCCGGCGCTGGATGATCTGCTGCCAGGCGATGCTGGCGCGCGCCTGCTCGAAGAACACGCTGGGCAGGATGTCGTTGTTGCGCAGCACCGAGATGAAGGCGTCCCGGCTCATCTCGTTGTTGCTGGCGACCTGGCCGACCGCCTGTTGCACCTGCTCGTCGGTGACATCGTAGCCGAGCCGCTCGGCCTCCTGCAGCTGCAGCCTCTCGTCGACCAGCGTGCGCATCACCTGCGGGGCGATGCGCTGGCGCTGCTCGCGGGTGTCCTCCAGGCCGCTCGCCACCACCGCGAGGCGCACGCGCATCTCCAGGTCGAGGATCGAGATCACCTGGTCGTTGACCACGGCGGCGGCGCGCAGCGTCTGCTGCGCCTGCGCCGGGCCCGCCGACAGCGGCAGCGCCAGCAGGCACAGGCAGACGATCGGGGCGACGAACGTGCGGCGAAGGAAGCGTGCGGTCATCATCGGCATGGCGCGCGGACTATAGGGTTGCAGCCGGGCGATCACAACGGCGGCGGGCGGGTTCTATTCGTTACTGCCGGCCACGGCGGTGCCCGTGGTGAATTGGCCGAGGTGCTTGAGCGAGAAGCGCACCAGGAAGCGGGTCTCCGGCTCCAGGTCGCGGTCGGTGTAGAAGCGGCGCTGTGCCGTGAAGTCGATCAGGAAGCACTCGTCGTGGTAGGTCAGGCCGAAGTCGGTGGTCAGGGCTTCGTTGGCCACCAGGTCGCGGCGGTGGCCGACGTAGGCCGACCAGTAGCGCGCGAAGCGTGAGCGCAGCGCGACGTCGATCTCCTCGCGGGAGCCGAAGGCCGACAGCGTCTCGTCGTTGTTCAGGCGCGAGTAGTTGACGTTCAGGTTCAACGCCGGCGGACCCAGATAGGCCGCGACCTCGGTGCGGTTCAGATCCAGCGTATCCTCGTCGATGCGGAAGCGGTAGGCGGCGTCGACGTAGGGCACCGGGCTGACTTGAACGCTGCCGACGAAATCCGAGAAGTCGTCGTCCGCGCCCACCGACTCGGGCAGCGCGTCGTCGGTGTTGATCCGGTAGCTCTGGCCCAGGAACGCGCTGGCGGAGCCGCTGCCGTCGCGGGTGGTGAAGTCGTAGGACACGCCGTAGTCGATGCGCTGGCCCGAGCTGACCCGGTCCCGGCCGGGGAAGCGGTTGAGATCGAAGAAGTTGTCGTCCGCGAATTCGAAGCTGCGGCTGTCCTCGTTCGGGATCTCGTCCGGGTTGCCGCCGTTGGGGCCGGCGACGACCTGCACCGTGGGCTCCAGGACCTCCTGGCCGATCGCGCTGTGCCGCACCAGCGGATAGGCATACTGCAGGGCGATCTGCGGGAAAGCCCGGCCTGTGGTGCCGTCGTCCAGGTCGAACGCGGTCGGGTCCGGGTCGACCGCGTTGGTCTGCGTGCTGTGGCCGTCGTAGCTGTAGCCGTCCAGGTGCAGGGCGGTCTTCAGCGTGGTGCGACCGCCCAGGCGGTCCACGTGCGGCAGGTCCCAGCCCACCGTAGTCGACAGCCGCCGGGTGTCGCGGCCGTCCAAGCGCTGCAAGTTGAGCGCGCTGGTCTCGGCGTACGCCACGCCGCCGGCCACGCCCGGCTCGCTGATGAAGTTGTAGCGCAGCTCGGGCAGCGCCAGCGGCAGCTCGTCGGTCTCGTCGCCGCGCCGCAGGCCCTGCCAGGCGAGCGTCTGGGCGGAGAAGTAGTTCCGCCCCTCGAAGCGCTCGGCATAGACCTTGCTGTCCAGGAATCGCTCGCCGGTGTCGTCCAGGTCGTACACCCGCAGGTAGGTGTCGTCGCTGCTGCGCTCGACGTCGAAGCCCCAGCGCCAGTTCTCGTCAATGTTGAACTGGCCGAGCGCGTCGATGTGGCCGCGGAAGTCGCCTTCGTCGATGCCGGGATTGTTGCTGTCGTCGATCGACTGCTGCTGCGTGCCGCTCAGCGTGAGCTCGAGCTGGCCGTTGCCGAAGCGGCGGCGGTAGGTGCCGAGGCCGACCACGCTTTGCTCGGTGGTGAAGATCGGCCGCAGCGTCAGATCGGAACTGCGCGAGATCGCCCAGTAGTACGGCAGCTGGAAGGTCAGGCCGAGCTCGTCCGAGCTGCCGATCGTCGGGGGCAGGAAGCCGCTCTGCCGCTCCTTCGTCGGATCCGGGTGCTCCAGATAGGGCGTATAGAGCACCGGGATGCCGAAGAACTCCAGGTAGGCGTCACGGTAGGAGATCGTCTTGTCTTCCTTGTCGTGCACCACCCGGTGCGCCCGCAGCTGCCAGAGCGGCGCTTTGCTCGGGTCGTCGCGGCACAGCTGGCACGGCGAGAACACGCCCTTGCGCATCTCGGTGCGGTTGTCGTCCGAGCGGACCGCCGAGGCGGCGGCCAGGCGGCTGTTGTCGGTGAGCAGGGCGCGGAAGGCGCGCAGGGCCCCCTGGCGCAGATCGCCGGTGAGCTGCACCCGGTCGGCGAACGCGACGTCGCCGCCGGGCTGCAGCAGGCTGACGTTGCCCTCGGCGGTGATCACGTCGGATTCCAGGTCGTAGCGCACCTCGTCCGCCAGCAGGATGCGCTCGCCCTGCGAAATCTCCACGTTGCCGCGGGCGGTGACGACGTTGGTCTGCTCGTCGTAGCTGGCCTCGTCCGCCTGCAGCAGCGCCGGGGTCTTGCGCAGCTCGGCGTCGGACTGCGGGGTCCCGGCTTGCGGCTCGGCTTGTGCCTGGGCCTGCACCCGGACTGGCGAGACGGTGGTCTCGCCCGCCGCGGTGCCGCTGCCGTCGTCCTGCTGCGCCAGCAGCGCCGTCGGCAGGACGCCGAGCGCAACTGCCGCGAACAGCAGCGCCCGGACCGACGACGGCCGCCGCGCCGCCGCCCCGGCCGGCCGTCCGGCGTGTCCCCAAAGCCGTCGAATCGCCCCCCGCATCTTAGCCCGGCTACCCGTCTTCCAGATGCAACAGACTGGCCCCGCCCAGCATCAGGCTGACCACCGCCGGCGTCCAGGCGGCCATCACCACCGGCACCTTCGAGCTCAGGCCGAGCGCGAAAACGATGTTCGACAGCACGTAGATCAGAAAGCCGGTCAGCACGCCGGCCACGATCGTGGCGACGACGCCGCCGCGGCGGTGCGGCCGCAACGAGAAGGTCGCCGCCAGCAGGATCATCGCCGACAGCAGCAGCGGCTTGGCCAGTAGCCGGTGCAGCTGCAGGCGATGCGGCTCGGCCGCGAAGCCGGCGTTCTCCAGCAGGTCGACGAACTCCGGCAGGCGCCAGAAGGAGATCGTCTCGGGCGGCGCGAAGCTGCGGTAGATCTTGTCAGGGGTCAGGTCGGTCTTCAGCGTGGTGCGTTCGACGAAGCGGCCGTCCTGGCCCGGCTTGGTCAGCCAGGCCTCGAACAGCACCCATTGGCCGTCCTCCAGCTTGGCCCGCTTGGCGTCGATCCGGCTCTCGAAGTCGCTCGGCCCGGTGAAGCGGAACACGATCACGTCGAACAGCATCATGTCGCTCTGGCGCACCCGGGTGGCGTGGATCACCGACTGTCCGCGGCCGTCCGCCTGGCGCAGCCACAACCCCGTCTTCGAGACCGACAGGGTGGAGGTCTGCCCGCCATTGTACTGCGCTTGCAGCTGGTCGTAGTGGCGCAGCATGACCGACGAGATCGGGTTCAGCAGCGTCGTCGTCAGCACGCCGATCGCCACGGCCACCGCAAGCACCGGCAGCAGCAGCTGCCAGACCGAGATGCCGGCGGCGCGCGCCACCACCAGCTCGTGCGTCCGGGTCATCCGCCAGAAGGTCGCCATCGCGGCGAACAGGACCGCGAACGGCATCACCTCCTGGCTCAGCTGCGGCAGCTTCAGCACGGCCGCGAAGGCGGCCGCGGGCAGCGACACCTCGGTGTTGCTGCCGAGCTGGTCGAGCTCCTCGATGGTGGAGACCAGCAGGATGATCGCGGCGATCCCGCCCAACAGCGTCAGGAAACGCACGGTGAAGCTGCGCGCGATGTAGAGCGCCAGCGTCGCCGACAGGCGCAGGCCGCGGGTCTGCGGACGGGCGGAGGCGAGCTGGCTCATGCCGCCGCCTCCGGACGACTCCGCAGCCTTGGCTGGTTGCGCGGCTGCCGGCGCCGCTGCAGCAGCAGCGCCAGGGACGCGGCGATCGCGCCGAGCACGAGCAGATACATCGCGGGCACCAGCGCCAGGTTGCGCGTGGTCACGTCGTTGATGCCGAGCTGGGCGCTCTGCAGCGCCGCCACGGCGACGACCGCGCCGACGATCCGCTTGAGCTGGCCGCGCCGGCTGAACTCACCGGTCAGGATCGATGCCAGGCCGATGCTGGTGAACGCGACCGTGTAGAGCGGGAAGGTTATGCGGTAGTGGCCCTCAGCGATCAGCTCCGCCCGGTAGCGCTGATCAGCGTCGCTGCTGCCCGGGTCGAACAGGTCGGAGAGGAAGCGCTCCTTGGGCTGGCGCCAGCGCGAGTAGACCGAGGCCTGCAGCTGCTCGACATCGACGGTGTAGCGGTCGAAGTACAGCATCGACAGCGTGCCGGTTTTCGGATCGACCTGCTGCCGGTTGCCGTCGACCAGCAGCACCCTGGGGCCGGCGTCGGTGTTCACGATCGCCCCGCGCTTGGCGATCATCGTCACCGGCTCCTCCTGGTTGCGGGTGTCGTGCACCAGGATGCCTTCCAGGTCGCCCTGCTCGGTGCGCTCGCGCACATATACGGTGAGCCCGTCGCCCAGCGAGTTGAACACGCCCTCCTGCAGCAGCACGGCGGAGTAGGAGTTGCGGATCTCGTACTGCAGGTCCTTGAACTCGCGGTAGCTCAGCGGCAGCAGGTACAGCGAGATCACGTAGACCACCAGGGTGACGGCGCCGGCCATGATCAGCGCCGGCCGCGCCAGCTGCAGCTGGCTCAGGCCGGACGAGCGCATCACCACCAGCTCGCTCTCGTTCAGCAGCTTGTTGTAGACGAACAGCACCGCGACGAAAGCGGCGATCGGCAGCACCACGCCGAAGAACTGCGGCAGCAGGAACGCCATCAGCTTCAGGAAGTCCTGCACAGGCAGGCCGCGGTTGACGATGTAGTCCATGAACCGCAGCGACTGCGACAGCCAGACCGCCAGCGTGAGCGCGCCGGTGATGAACACCGTAACCCAGACCAGCTGGCGCAGGATGTATCGCGTGGTGGTACGCATGCGCTCCGGCTCGGGACGGTGCCTTCGCCGCGGTGCCGGGCGGCACCCGATCGCCCGACCGGCGGACGGCGTGGCGGCGAGCCTCACTCTTAGCCGTCGCGTCCCGGTGTCGTCCAGAAAAACGGCCGCCGCCCCGGGGCTGCGCGCACGGCGCCGATTGACAGGCGCGCGCGCGTGCGTCTATCGCAAGGATGCGACGATCACCGGTTCGCCGGCCGTTGCGGCCGCGCACCTGCGCGCCGCCGGCCGCGCGCCGAGCCAGCCACGAAAGGCACCAGCGACATGAAGGTTTCCTTCACCACCCACGCCATCCCGAAATCCCACGCGGTCTGCGTCGGGGTGACCGCCGACCGGACCCTGACGCCGACCGCCGAGCAGCTCGACACGGCGACCGGCGGGGCGGTCTGGAAGGCGGTCAACGCGGCGCCGCGCTTCAAGGGCGACAAGCGGCAGTTCCTCGAGGTGCTTGCGCCCGGCGGCGTCGACAACAGCCGCATCGTCCTGGTCGGCCTGGGCAAGCCGGAGGAGCTGAGCGAAAGCGAGCTGGAGAGCGTCGGCGGCGAGCTGCTGGCGAAGCTCAACGCCAGCGGCGAGAGCCAGGCGACGATGGTGCTCGACCCGCTGCCCGGCAGCCCGGTCGCGGCGCCGGAGACGGCGGCGCACCTGGCCTACGGCGCGCGCCTGCGCAGCTACCGCTTCGACAAGTACCGCACCCAGGAGAAGGCGGAGGACAAGCCCACCCTGACCAAGCTGGCCTTCGCGCTGAGCGATCAGCAGAAGGCCAAGGCCGCCTACGACCCGCTCGACAAGGTCGCCGACGGCGTCTTCCTGACCCGCGATCTGGTCAGCGAGCCGGCCAACGTGATGTCGCCGGAGGCGCTGGCCGAGGAGTGCGGCAAGCTGGAAAAGCTCGGCGTCGAGATCGAGGTGTTGGACACCAAGACGATGGGCAAGCTGGGCATGGGCGCGCTGCTGGGCGTCGCCCAGGGCTCGGTGCGCGAGCCCAAGCTGGTGACCATGCGCTGGCAGGGCGGCAAGGGCAAGAAGACCCCGCTGGCCGTGGTCGGCAAGGGCGTCTGCTTCGACTCGGGCGGCATCTCCCTGAAGCCGGCCCAGGGCATGGGCGACATGAAGTGGGACATGGGCGGCGCCGGCGTCACCATCGGCCTGATGAAGGCGCTGGCCGGCCGCAAGGCGAAGCTGAACGTGGTCGGCGTCGTCGGCTTGGTGGAGAACATGCCGGACGGCAACGCCTACCGCCCGGGCGACGTCCTGACCTCGATGTCCGGTCAGACCATCGAGGTGCTGAACACCGACGCCGAGGGTCGGCTCGTGCTGGCGGACGCGTTCTGGTACACGCAGCAAACCTTCGAGCCCAAGACGATGATCAACCTCGCCACGCTGACCGGCGCAGTGCTGGTGGCGCTGGGCACCCGCAAGGCCGGGCTGTTTGCCAACGACGACGAGCTGGCGACGAGCCTGACCGCGGCCGGCGAGGGCGTCGGCGAGAGCGTCTGGCGCCTGCCGATGGACGACGAGTACGACAAGGACATCAACTCCGACATCGCCGACATGAAGAACACCGGCGACGGCCGCAACGCGAGTGCGACCGCCGCCGCGCAGTTCCTGCGCCGGTTCGTGCAGAAGGGCGTGAAGTGGGCCCATCTCGACATCGCCGGCGTCACCTGGTCGAGCAAGGACGCGGCCCTGGTTCCCAAGGGCGGGACCGGTTTCGGCGTCCGCTTGCTCAACCGCCTGGTCGAAGACCAGTTCGAGAAGTAGCGGCGTCGGCCGCGCCCGGCGCGCGCGTCTGGCCTCGGGCGCGGGCGGCGCGCTAGGCTGCCGGCCCGTACCGTGCCGGGCCGCAGGCGATGACCGAGATCCGCTTCTACCACCTGACCAGGACCACCCTGGAAGCCGCGCTGCCGCAGTTGCTGGAAAAGGCGCTGGAGCGCGAGTGGCGTGCCGTCGTCATGGCCGGCTCGGGCGCGCGGGTGGAGGCGCTGAACCAGCTCCTCTGGACCTACAAGGACCGCGCGTTCCTGCCGCACGGCGCGGCCGCCGACGGCTACGCCGAGCACCAGCCGATCTGGCTCACCACCGAGGACGAGAACCCGAACGGCGCCAAGGTGCTGTTCCTGCTAGACGGCGCCGGCACGCAGCGGCCGGAGAGCTACGACCTCGTCGCCGAGATCTTCGACGGCACCGACGCCGAGGCGGTGCAGGGCGCCCGCGCGCGCTGGAAGACCTATAAGAGCGGCGGCTTCGACCTCACCTATTGGCAGCAGGACGAGCGCGGCCGCTGGCAGAAGGGGGCGTAGGCCCCGGCGCCGCGCCGCGACGAGACGAGACGGCTTGAGGAGGGACCCCGCCATGGACGTGCACAAGATCACCGCGAGCTTTGCCGCCGCCGGACAGCTGACGCCCGACGACATCCGCCAGGCTGCGCGCGAGGGCTACCGCACCGTCGTCAACAACCGTCCCGACGGCGAGGGCGGCCCCGAGCAGCCGACGGCGGAGGCCTGCCGCCAGGCCGCCGAAGAGGCCGGGCTGTCCTACCACTACATCCCGATGACGCCGGACCGGCTGTCGGCCGACCTGATCGAGGAGTTTCGCCAGGCGATCGAGGACGGCCCGCAGCCGGTGCTGGCGCACTGCAAGTCCGGCGCCCGCTCGACCGCGCTGTGGGCGTTGGTCGAGTGCTGCCACAACGCCCGCGACGTCGACGAGGTGATCGCCGAGGCGGCCCGGCAGGGCTACGACCTGTCGCAGATGCGCCCGCTGTTCCAGGCCTACGTGGCGCAGACCCGCGGGTAGGGTGGATGCGCCGCCGGCGGGGTGCATCCCGATGCCGGTGCGTGCAAGACGGTGGATTGCTTCGCGAATCCACCCTACGGGCCGAGCGTAGGGTGGAGTCGCCGCGATGGCGGCACTCCACCGCTTGGCGCTGCCGCGCGCGGCTGCCCGCCAATCACTCCGCCTGTTCGAGCTGCTCCTGCGTCTCCAGCCAGGTCTCCTCGGCGCGCGCGATGGCGTCCTTGATCTCGCCGTGGGCGACCTGCATCTCCTGCAGCTTCGCGGTGGGGCCGTCGTAGACCTGCGGGTCGGCCAGCTTGGCCTCCAGCGTCTCCTTTTTCTTGGTCAGGCGCTCCAGCTCGCGCTCGGCGTCCTTCGCCTTGCGGCGCAGGTCCTGCTGGGCGGCGCGGGCGTCGGCGGCCTGCTTGCGCTTCTCCTTCTTCGACAGCCCGGCGGCGTCCTTGCCGTCCTGCGCCCGCTGCTCTCGTTTCGCGGCGGCGCGCTCGGCGCGGCGCTGCTCCAGCAGCGCCTGGCGGTAGTCCTCCAGGTCGCCGTCCCAGGCGCGCGTGCCGCCGTCGGACACGATCCACAGGCGGTCGGCGACCAGCTCGATCAGGTGCGGGTCGTGGGTCACCAGCACGACGGCGCCCTGGTATTCGTTCAGCGCCTCGATCAGCGCCTGCCGCGCCTCGATGTCGAGGTGGTTGGTGGGTTCGTCCAGCAGCAGCAGGTGCGGCGCGTCCCGGGTCATCAGCGCGAACAGCAGCCGCGCCTTCTCGCCGCCCGACAGGTTGCCGACGGCCACGTCCGCCTTGTCCTGGCCGAAGCCGAACCGGCCCAGGTGGCTGCGCAGCTTGGTCTTGCCGGCCTCGGGCAGGGCGCGCGCCATGTGGTCGACCGGCGACGCCTGCAGGTCCAGCTCGTCGGTCTGGTCCTGCGAGAAGTAGCCGACGCGCAGCTTCGGCGGCGTGGTGATCTTGCCGCTCAGCGGCTGCAGCCGCCCCGCCAGCAGCCGGGCGAAGGTGGTCTTGCCGTTGCCGTTGGCGCCCAGCAGCGCGATCCGGTCGTCCTGGTCCAGGCGCTGGTTCAGGCCGCGCAGGATCGGCTTGCCCGGGTCGTAGCCGACCTCGGCGTTGTCCAACGCGATCAGCGGCGGCGGCAGCTGGTCCGGCTGCGGGAAGTCGAAGCGGACGCCCTTGTCCTCCTGGATCTCGCCGATCGGCTCCATCCGCGCCAGCAGCTTGAGGCGCGACTGCGCCTGCCGCGCCTTGCTGGCCTTGGCGCGGAACCGGTCGACGAAGGCCTGGATGCGCTCGCGCTCCTTCTCGCGCTGCTCGTGCATGTGCTGCTGGCGCATCAGCCGTTCGCGGCGGGTGCGCTCGAAGCGGTCGTAGCCGCCCTGGTAGAGCGTCAGCGTGCCGTTTTCCAGATGGCAGATCTTGTCGACGGCGGTGTTCAGCAGGTTGCGGTCGTGGCTGACCAGCAGCATCGTGCCGGGCCAGGTCTTCAGGTAGCCCTCCAGCCACATCGTCGCTTCCAGGTCGAGGTGGTTGGTGGGCTCGTCCAGCAGCAGCACCTCGGGCTCGGAGAACAGCAGCGCCGCCAGCGCCACGCGCATGCGCCAGCCGCCCGAGAACTCCTTGCAGGGGCGCTGCTGCGCGGCGTCGGAGAAGCCCAGACCCGACAGGATCCGCGCCGCCCGCGCCTCGGCCGAGTGCGCGTCGATGTCGGCAAGCCGGGTGTGCACCTCGGCGATCCGTTCCGGGTCCTGGGCGGTCTCGGCCTCCTGCAGCAGCCGGGTGCGCTCCTCGTTGGCGGCCAGAACGGTCGCCAGCAGGCTGGCGTCGCCGGCCGGCGCCTCCTGCTTGACGCGGCCGACGCGCGACTTGCCGGACAGCTGCACGGTGCCGCCGTCGGGCTGCAGCTCGCCGTCGATCAGCCGCAGCAGCGTCGACTTGCCGCTGCCGTTGCGGCCGATCAGGCCGACGCTTTCGCCGGCGTTGACGGTGACCGAGGCGCCCTGGAACAGCGGCCGGCCTTGGATGCGGTAGGTGAGATCCTGGATGTTCAGCATGGCGCAGCGGGATGTATCACGACCGACCGGCGTGCCGGAAGCCGCTCGCGCCCGGCGTCGTGCCGGGGCTCGGAGCGCGGTTGCCCTGCCGCCCGCGCGCGTCTATAAGGCCGCCGGATCACGCACGGGGCCCGCACCACCGCCGGGCCGCCGCAGCCTGCAACCGCAACACCGACACCGCCGCATTCGAGGAGACAGACAGCCATGGCCGTGGAGCGGACCCTGTCGATCATTAAGCCGGACGCCACCGAGCGCAACGTCACCGGCAAGATCAATCAGCGCTTCGAGGACGCCGGCCTGCGCATCGTGGCGCAGAAGCGCATCCAGCTGACCACCGAGCAGGCGCAGGCGTTCTACGCCGTGCACAAGGAGCGCCCGTTCTACAACGACCTGGTCGCCTTCATGACCAGCGGCCCGGTGGTCGTGCAGGTGCTGGAGGGCGAGAACGCCATCGAGAAGAACCGCGAGGTGATGGGCGCGACCAACCCGAAGGAGGCCGCCCCGGGCTCGATCCGCGCCGATTTCGCGCGCGACATCGAGGCCAACTCGGTGCACGGCTCGGACGCGCCGGACACCGCGGCCGGCGAGATCAAGTTCTTCTTTGCCGACATCGAGATCGTCGGCTAAGACGCGACTTTTCCGGTCAAGACACGTTGGGCGGGGCCGCGCGGCGGTCCCGCCCTTCGCGTGTCCGGCCCGCGGCGCGGGGCCGTGGCCGGCCTTAGAGAATGAACAGCGCCATCAGGATCAGGACCAGCGCGATCACCGCCGAACTGTAGCCCAGCAGCCGGGTGAACAGCTGGAAGCTCTTCCGGTGTTCCTGGGTGATCTTGTCGTCTTTCGTCGCCATCACGTGCGTCGTCCCTTCGCCTGGAGCGGACCTGGATGTCGCGGTGCCGGCGCAGTTGCGCCCGCCCCGTTCATAAGCGCCGCCGGTGCGGCCTGCAAGAGGGCAGCGCGGCGGCGCGTCTCAGATCTCCGGACTGAACAGCGTCTGCCCGGGCGCGCCGTCGCCGCCGTCGATCTCCACGCGCTGGCCGACGACGCGGGTGCGGCCCTCGGCCACCAGCCTCAGGCAGTGCGGGTACAGCCGGTGCTCGGCCTGCAGCACGCGGGCGGCCAGCCGCTCGGCGTCGTCGTCCGGCTGCACCGGCACCACCGCCTGGCCGACGATCGGCCCGGCGTCGACCGCGGCCCGGACGAAGTGCACAGTGGCGCCGGTGAAGCGCACGCCGGCGGCGATCGCCTCGGCGTGCGTGTGCAGGCCGGGGAAGGCCGGCAGCAGCGAGGGATGGATGTTGAGCAGCCGGTTTTCCCAGCGCTCGACGAAGTCCGCTGTCAGCACCCGCATGAAGCCGGCCAGGCAGACCAAATCGCAGTCGGCCTCGACCAGCGCCTGGGTGATCGCGGCCTCGAAGCCGGGCCGGCTGGCGAACAGCGCGTTGTCGACCACCTGGGTGGCGATCCCCGCGGCCTCGGCGCGCTCCAGCCCCTTGGCCTCGGGCGCGTTGGCGATCACCAGGGTCAGCTCCGCCGGGTAGGACGGGTCCCGGGCGGCGTCGATCAGGGCCTGCAGGTTGCTGCCGCGGCCCGAGATCAGCACTCCGACGCGCGGCGTCCGGCCCGCGCTCACATCTGCCATGCGTCCTCCAGATCGCCCAGCGTCACCCGCGGCGCCTCGCCGCGGCGGACGATGCGTCCGATCGGCTGGGCGGCTTCGCCGGCCGCCTCGAAATGCGCCCGCGCGGCGTCGGCCTGCTCGGCGGCGACCACCACGGCCATGCCGATGCCGCAGTTGAAGGTGCGGGCGAGGTCGTCCCGCGGCACCCCGCCGTCGCGCGCCAGCCAGCCGAACACCGGCGGCAGGCGCCAGGCACTCGCGTCCAGCTCGGCGCCCAGCCCGTCCGGCAGCACCCGGGGCAGGTTCTCCGGCAGGCCGCCGCCGGTGATGTGCGCCAGCGCCTTGACCAGGCCGGCCCGCACCGCCGACAGGCAGGGCGCCACGTAGATCCGGGTCGGCTCCAGCAGCGCCTCGCCGAGCGTGCGCCCGGGCTCGAACGGCGCCGGTCCGTCCAGCGGCAGGCCCAGGTCCGCCACCACCTTGCGCACCAGCGAGAAGCCGTTCGAGTGCAGCCCGCTGGATGGCAGGCCGAGCACCACGTCGCCGTCGCGCACCGTACTGCCGTCGAGACCGCGCTCGCGTTCCATCGCGCCGACGGCGAAGCCGGCCAGGTCGTAGTCGCCGCCGGCGTAGAAGCCCGGCATCTCGGCGGTCTCGCCGCCGATCAGCGCGCAGCCGGCCTGGCGGCAGCCCTCGGCGATGCCGGCGACGACGGCGCGGCCGGTGTCCACGTCCAGCTTGCCGCTGGCGTAGTAGTCCAGGAAGAACAGCGGCTCCGCGCCCTGCACCACCAGATCGTTGACGCACATCGCGACCAGGTCGATGCCGACGCTGCCGTGCCGGCCGCTCTCGATCGCCAGCTTCAGCTTGGTGCCGACGCCGTCGGTGGTGGCCACCAGGATGGGGTCGTGGAAGCCGGCCTGGCGCAGGTCGAACAGCGCGCCGAAGCCGCCCAGGCCGGCGGCCGCGCCCGGCCGCGCCGTGTCCTTGGCCAGCGGCTTGATGGCGTCCACCAGCGCGTTGCCCGCGTCGATGTCGACGCCCGCCTGCTTGTAGGTTCGGCTGGTTATGGCCTCGACCCCCATATTGGCTGTGTGGCTGCGCGGCCGGCGCATCGCGTGGTTCGCGTCGCAAGGCCTTGAGCCGCGGGGCGAAAGTGGCGACGATGGCGCCCGCCCGCGGGGCGCGACAATACTTGTTCCGGGACGCTTTGCAATGCCGCTGGCCCGCCTGCTCGCCTTCGCCGCCGCGCTCCTCCTGGGGGCGGCCGCGCTGCCCCAATCCGCCGGGGCGCAGAACCCCGTCTTCACCGTGTCCGGGGTCGAAGTCGACGTGACCGGCGATTCGGCCGCCGCCGCCCGCCAGCAGGCGATCGACAACGGTCACCGCAAGGCGTTCCAGCAGTTGATGCAGCGGCTGGTGCCGAGCAACCGGGTCAGCCAGGTGCCGGAGCTGTCGGCGCAGCAGCTGGCGAACTACGTGCGCGACTTCGAGGTGTTCGACGAGCGCACCTCCGACGTCCGCTACCTGGCCAGCCTGACCTTCCGGTTTCAGCCGCAGGCGGTGCGGCAGTTCCTGCGCAGCAACGAGATTCCGTTCGCGGAGACCCGCAGCAAGCCGGTCGTGGTGCTGCCGGTCTACGGCAGCCGGGAGACCGCGGTGCTGTGGGAAGAGCCCAATCCCTGGCGCGAGGTCTGGTCGCAGCGCACGCAACAGACCGGCCTGGTGCCGCTGACGGTGCCGCTGGGCGACCTGTCCGACATCCGCGCGATCGACGTGCAGCAGGCGCTGGAGACCGACGAGGCGGCGCTGCAGCAACTGGCCCAGCACCACGGCGCCGACGACGTGGTGGTGACGCAGGCCCGGGTCGCCGGCGATCCCGAGGCCGGCACCGCCAGCCTGCAGGTGATCTCCACCCGTGTGGGCACGCCGTCCTTGGAGCGCACCCTGGTCGACAACGTGCAGCAGGAGGTCGACGAGGACCTGAAAGGGATGCTGACGCGCGCCGCCGACGGCGTGGTGCGGGACATCGAGGAAAGCTGGAAGCGCGCCAATGTGCTGTCTTTCAACGACCGGCAGGCGCTGTCGGTCGAGGTGCCGCTGGACGGGATCGAGCGCTGGGTTGCGGTGCGCGACCGGCTGGACGGGGTGGCCCGCGTCGCCGGTGTGTCGATCGACCTGCTGTCGCGCGCGCAGGCCCGGCTGCAGTTGGACTACTACGGCGAGGTCGAACAGCTGCAGGTGGCGCTGCGGCAGCAGGACCTGGTGCTGGAACGGATCGGTCAGAAGCAGGAGCGGGAACGGGAGGACCGGGGCCAGTCCGCGCGGCGAACGCCCAGCGTCGCCGGCGTGGAGGCCGCCGGCGTCGAGCGCGGGCCGAACTGGCACCTGCGCCCGGCCGATATGACGATGGCGCAGCCGCAGCCGGCGGCGCAGGCCGAGCAGGGGCCGGATGCGGCCGGCACGTCCGGTCCGCAGTCGGCGCGCGACGAGGCCGCGCGGGACGCCGGTATGACGGGGCAGTCCGGCACGTCCGAATCCGACGCGCCCGACTCCGACCCGTCCGGGTCCGGCGTGCCGGCGGGCGCCGACGTGCGCGAGCTGCGGCCGCCGGAGCAGGCCGGCAGCGGCCAGGGCGCGTCGAGCGGCGGCGGGGCGGAGTCCGAATGAAGGCCCCGCGCCGGCCGTCCGATCCGCTGGCAGCGCGGCGCGCCGCCGCGCCATGAGTTTCACCTACTGGCTGCCCACGGCCATCACGCTGGTGCGCCTGTTGCTGGTGCCGGTGGCGGTGTATCTGATCCTGCAGAGCGCTTTCGCGGCCGCCTTCTGGGTGGTCGTCGCCGCCGGCATTTCCGACGCGCTGGACGGCGCGTTGGCCAAGCGCTTCCCGCCGGTGGCGCCGATCGGCGCCTACCTCGATCCGCTGGCGGATAAGGCGCTGCTGGTCGCCACCACGATGGCGCTGGGGACGATTGGCGCGCTGCCGATGTGGCTGGTGATCCTGATCGTCTCGCGCGACGTGCTGATCGTCGGCGGCGCGCTGCTGTACAATGCGCTCACCAACGGGCTCAGCATGGCGCCGCTGAAGATCAGCAAGGCGAACACGGCGGCGCAGGTGCTGCTGGTCGGCGTGGTGCTGGCCGAGCTCGGCCTGGGGCTGGGGGCACCGGCGATCAGCCGGGCCCTGGTGATCGTCGTCGCCGGCACCACGCTGGCCTCCGGCGCCGCCTACGTCTGGACCTGGGGCCGCTACGCGCTGGAGTGGGAGGAGCAGGGCAAATGACGCCGCAGCGCCAGCTTGCCTACTGGCTGACCGGGCTGGGCGTGTTCGTCCTGCTGCTCTGGCTGCTCAGCGACATCCTGGCGCCGTTCCTGATTGGCATGGCGGTCGCCTATTTCCTCGATCCGGTCTGCGACAGGCTGGAGGGCACGGGTCTGTCGCGTGCGCTGTCGACCGCGGTCGTGACGCTGCTGTTCGTCGTCGTCGTCGCGCTGGTGATCGGGCTGATCGTTCCGCTGGTCGCGGGCGAGATGGTGGAGCTGGCGCAGCAGCTGCCGAACTACCTCGAGCTGCTGCGCCAGCGCGTCATCGAGCTGTCGGAGACGCTGCGCACCGAGGTCGACCCGGCGCTGCTGGACCAGGTCCGCAACGCCATCGTCGGCTCGCAGGACCGCATCACCAGCTGGGCCGTCGGACTCGCCCGCAACCTGCTGTCCGGCGGCGTCGCCTTGTTCAACGTGATGGCGCTGCTGCTGATCACGCCGATCGTGGCGTTCTATCTGCTGCGCGACTGGGACCTGCTGATCCAGCGCGCCGACGAGCTGCTGCCGCCGGCCTACGCCGACACGATCCGCGAGCAGGCCCGCGCCGTCGACCGCACGCTGGCCGGCTTCATCCGGGGCGTCGGCACGGTCTGTCTGTTCCTGGGCGCGCTCTACGCCACCGGCCTGACCCTCGTCGGGCTGGACTTCGGGCTGGTGGTTGGGCTTGCGGCCGGGCTGATCTCGTTCATCCCGTACGTCGGCGCGACGCTCGGCGGCGTGTCGGCGATCGGACTCGCGCTGCTGCAGTTCGACGGCTACATCTGGCCCGCCGTGGTCGCCGGCATTTTCTTCCTGGGACAGTTCATCGAAGGCAACATCCTGCAGCCGACGCTGGTCGGCGACCGCGTCGGCCTGCACCCGGTCTGGGTGATCTTCGCGCTTCTGGCCGGCGGCGCGCTGCTGGGCTTCGTCGGCGTGCTGATCGCGGTGCCGGCGGCGGCGGTGATCGGCGTCGGCGTGCGCTTCTTCGTCGGCCAGTACTGCGCCAAGGTGCTGAGCGAGCCCGGCGATGCGACGGCCGTCGAGCGGCCCCGGAGCGACGCGTGAGCCAGCCGCAGCAGCTCTCCTTCACACTGCCGCACCGGCCGGCGCTGGGCCGCGAGGACTTCCTGGTGGCGCCGGCGAACGAGCTCGCCGTGGCCTGGGTCGACGCCTGGCCGCAGTGGCCGCAGCCGGCGCTGGTGCTGATCGGCCCGCCGGGCAGCGGCAAGACGCATCTGGCGCAGGTCTGGCGCGCCGCCTCCGGCGCCGTCGCGGCGGAGCCGGAGGCGCTGAGCGAACTCGACCCGCCGGAGCTGCTGGGCGCCGCGGGCGCCGCCTGCCTGGTCGACGACGCCGATCGCATGCTGGCCGATGCCGCCGAGCGCACCGCCGCCGAGCGCCGCCTGCTGCATCTCTACAACGTGCTGCGCGAGCGCCGCGGCCATCTGCTGCTGACCGCGCGCACGCCGCCGCGGCAGTGGGCGCTGCAGGTGCCCGACCTGCGCTCGCGCCTGACGGCGGCGACCGGGGTCGAGCTGGGATCGCCCGACGACGCGCTGATCCAGGCGGTGCTGGTGAAGCTGTTCGCCGACCGGCAGTTGCGCGTCGGGCCCGAGGTCGTGCAGTTCCTCTGGCCGCGCATGGAGCGCTCGTTCGAGGCGGCGCGGCGGCTGGTGGACGCGCTGGACGCCGCCTCGCTCGCCGACCGGCGGGAAATCACCGTGCCGCTGGCCCGGCGCGTGCTGGCGCGGCTGCAGGACGACACCGACGCGAACGACAATTCAAGGGAGGAGCCAAGCCATGGACCTGGGACTGAAGGGTAAAACGGCGCTGGTCTGCGCCGCCAGCAGGGGCCTGGGGCGCGCCTGCGCGCACGCGCTGGCCCGCGAGGGCGTCGCGGTCACCGTCGTCGCCCGCACCAAGGCCGACATCGAGGCGGCGGCGCAGGAGATCGCCAGCGACACCGGGACCGAGGCGACGCCGGTCGCCGCCGACGTCGCCACGTCGCAGGGGCGTGCGGCGGCCTTGGAGGCCTGCCCGCGGCCCGACATCCTGATCAACAACGCCGGTGGCCCGCCGCCGGGCGACTTCCGCGACTGGGAGCGCGACGACTGGATCGCCGCGCTGGACCAGAACATGCTGGCGCCGATCGAGCTGATCAAAGCCACGGTCGACGGCATGATCGAGCGGCGCTTCGGCCGTATCGTCAACATCACCAGCGGCGCGGTGAAGGCGCCGATCCCGATCCTCGGCCTGTCGAACGGTGCGCGCGCCGGCCTGACCGGCTTCGTCGCCGGGATCGCCCGGCAGACGGTGCAGCACAACGTCACCATCAACAACCTGTTGCCGGGCCCGTTCGAGACCGACCGCCTGCGCTCCACGCTGCAGGCGGCGGCGGACAAGGAGGGCAAGAGCGCCGAGGAGATCCGCGCGCAGCGCCAGGCGGCGAACCCGGCCGGGCGGTTCGGCGATCCGGCCGAGTTCGGCGACGCCTGCGCCTTCCTCTGCGCCGCCGGCAGCGGCTTCATCACCGGGCAGAACCTGCTGCTCGACGGCGGCGCCTTCCCGGGCACGCTGTAGACGCCCGTGTCCGCCGCTTCGGCGTCTGCGGCGCGGCGTCGAACGCGGGGGTGCGGCAAGCCTCAGCCGTGGCCTGTGTGCGGTCCGGGCGAATCGGGGTGCGACCAATTCGAGCGCCTGTCGGAGGGGCAATTGACAGTGGGGTCGCCCCGTCACATGTTTCAGCCGCTGTAAAAATTTTGAAATACAAGCGCCCTCACACAGACTTGATGCGGCGATGCACGAGGAAATTGAACTGAAGCTGCAGCTGGCGCCGCAGGATCTGCAAAAGCTGCAGCGCAACAGTCTCCTGAAGAGCCTCCGCACCGGTCCCGGCACCACCAAGCGGCTGCGCAGCACCTACTACGACACGCCGGCACAGACGCTGCGGCGCTACGGCATCGCGCTGCGGGTGCGGCAGGACGGCAACGTCCTGACGCAGACGCTGAAGGCGCCGCTGCAATTGGCGCGCGGCAGCGTCGGGGCAGCGACGGCCGGCGGGGGGCTGCAGCGGATGCGCGAGTTCGAGCACCCGCTGCCGTTCGAGGCTCCGGACCTGTCGCTGATCGAGGACGCCGAGCTGCAGGAGTTGTTCGCCACAGAGTCGGTGCCGGGCGAGCTGGAAGCGCTGTTCACCACCGAGTTCGAGCGTCGGACGGTGCCGGTGGAGATGGCCGACAGCGCCGTCGAGGTGGCGTTCGACAAGGGGCTCATCGTCTCCGGCGACGATCGCCAGGAGCTCTGCGAGGTCGAGCTCGAGCTGCGCAGCGGCAAGCCGGCGCGGCTCTACGAGCTGGCGATGCTGCTGCACCGGCAGGTGCCGTTCCGGCTGGAGCGGCGCAGCAAGGCGGCGCGCGGCTACGAACTCTACAGCCAGGCCAGGCCGGTGCCGCACAAGGCGGCGAAGCCGTTGCTGGAGCCCGGCATGACGGTGGCGCAGGCGTTCGTCGCGCAGGCCCGCAGCTGCCTGTGGCAGGTCCGGGCCAACGAGGACGCGGTGCTGGAGGGCAACGACCCCGAGGGCGTGCACCAGATGCGCGTCGCGCTGCGGCGGCTGCGCGCGCTGGTGACCTGCTACAAGCCGGTGTTCGCCGAGGAGGCCTACACGCTGCTGCGCGACGAGCTGCGCTGGCTGCAGCAGCAGCTCGGGCCGGCGCGCGAGTGGGACGTGTTCCTGACCGAGACCCTGGCGGCGGTGCGCCACCGGCTGCCCTCGGAGGACAGCCTGGAGCGGCTGGAGCGCGAGGCCGAGGAGCTGCGCCGCGACGCCTACGAGGTCGCCCGCGGGGCGGTGCGCGACGCGCGTTACACCGACCTGCTGCTGCGCCTCGAGCTGTGGCTCGACGAGGGCGGCTGGCGCAAGGCCGCGGTGCCGGGCCAGGACGACCCCGGCGACCGGCCGGTCGAGCCGTTCGCCCGGGCCATCCTGGACAGGCGCGCCAAGAAGGTGCGCAAGCTGGGCAAGCGCCACGAGACGCTGGGCGAGGGCGAGCTGCACCGCCTGCGCATCCAGGGCAAGAAGCTGCGCTACGCCGCCGAGTTCTTCGCCGGCCTGTTCCCGAAGAAGGCGACCAAGGCCTACGTCAAGCGGCTGGAATCGATCCAGGATCGCCTGGGCGCGGTCAACGACGCCGCCACCGGGCAGCGGCTGCTGGACGAGCTGGACAGCCGCATCGCCAGCGCCCGGTCCGACGAGGACGGGCGCGCCGGCGAGACCGTCGCCGCCAACGCCACCGGCATCGTGCTGGGCTGGCAGGCGGCGCAGATGGACCGCGAACTGGCCGCCTTCCACGCCACCTGGGACGCCTTCGCCGAGGCCAAGCCGTTCTGGAAGAAGGGGTAGAGGCGGCGGCGCGCCGCCTGGCCTTCGCCGCATCCCGGTCGCAGGACGCCTCGCCGCCGGGGTTGATATCCGCGCAGGGTGACGAGTTTGGCCTCTGTTAAATCCCGAGTTGCATCTCTCGCTTGACCACGCGGGAGATCGGGGGGATGATCTGCAGCACGGGGACCCGCGATCTCCCCGTGAGGCGACATGCCCAAGCATCGCGCGACCCTCTGTTCGACCAGGGAGCGCGCCATGTCGTCCAATATCTCGATTTCTCAGGATAAGTTGCATCGTCTGATCGGCCTGCCGGACTGCCCGGCGCTCGTCGACGTGCGGATCGATGAAGATCTGGCGTCCGACCCGCGCCGGATTCCGGGATCCGTGCTTCGGCCGTTCGGGCAGGTTGCGGCCTGGGGCCCGGCGCTGGCCGGGCACCGCGTCGTCGCGATCTGCCAGAAGGGCCGGAAGCTGAGCCACGGCGTTGCCGCGTGGCTGCGCACCCTGGGCGTCCGGGCGACCGTCCTGGAGGGCGGCACCGAGGGTTGGGGCGCGGCCGGTCTGCCGATGGTGTCGGCGGCGGCCATTCCCGAGCGCGACGAACGGGGCCGCACCGTCTGGGTCACCCGGGCCCGGCCGAAGATCGACCGCATCGCCTGTCCATGGCTGATCCGGCGGTTCGTGGACCCGAGCGCGGTGTTCCTGTACGTCGCGCCCTCGGAGGTTGCGGCCATCGCCGAACGCTTCGCCGCCACGCCGTTCGACGTCGAGGGCGCGTTCTGGAGCCACTGTGGCGAGCTGTGCAGCTTCGACGTGATGCTGCGGGAATTCGGCCTCGCCACCGCAGCACTGGACCGGCTCGCTGGCATCGTGCGCGGCGCCGACACCGGGCGTCTCGATCTCGCGCCGGAGGCCGCCGGCCTGTTGGCGGCGTGCCTGGGCCTGTCGCGGATGCATGACGACGACCTGGCCCAGCTCGACGCCGGGCTCGCGGTGTTCGACGCCCTCTACCGGTGGAGCCGCGACGCGGTCGACGAAACGCACGGCTGGCCCGCGCCGGCCGCGGGGGCCTGAGATGCACGAGCAAGCTGACGCGCCGGACGTACCCGAAGCCGCTGTCGGCCGGCACCCGTCCTTCGCAGAGGCGACGCGGGTCTGGCTGCGCGTCGCCGCGCTGAGCTTCGGCGGACCGGCCGGCCAGATCGCGGTGATGCACCGCATCCTGGTTGAAGAGAAGCGCTGGATCGGCGAGAGCCGGTTCCTGCATGCGCTCAACTACTGCATGCTGCTGCCCGGTCCGGAGGCGCAGCAGCTCGCCACCTACGTTGGCTGGCTGCTGCACGGCACGCGCGGCGGGCTGGTTGCCGGGACGCTGTTCGTGCTGCCGGGCTTCCTGGCGATCCTGGCGCTCAGCGTGCTCTACGCGGGCTACCAGGAGCTGACGCTGGTCCAGGCGGTGTTCTTCGGGATCAAGGCCGCGGTGCTGGCGGTGGTGGTGCAGGCGCTGCTGCGCATCGCCCGGCGCGCGCTCCGGAACCGCGCGATGTACGCGGTCGCCGGGGCGGCCTTCGTCGCGATCTTCTTCCTGGCCGTGCCGTTCCCGCTGATCGTGGCCGGGGCGGCGGTGATCGGTCTCGCCGGCGCGCGGGCGGCGCCGGCTCTGTTCGGCGGCCGGGCAGGGCACGGCCCGGCGGACCCGGAGGCCGCGATCGACGCCGGTCTGGCCGAGGGACGGCTGTCCAGTGCCCCACCGTCGGTGCGCGGTGCGCTGACGGTGGCCGGGGTCTGCCTGGCGCTGTGGCTGGTGCCGGTCGCTGCGCTGGTGCTGGCCCTCGGCCCGGACCACCTCTACGCGCAGGAGGCGGTGTTCTTCTCCAAGATGGCGGTCGTCACGTTCGGCGGCGCCTACGCGGTGCTGGCTTACGTCGCGCAGCAGGCGGTCGAGGTCTACGGCTGGCTGTCGCCGGGCGAGATGCTCGACGGGCTGGGCATGGCGGAGACGACGCCCGGACCGCTCATCATGGTGCTCCAGTTCGTCGGGTTCCTGGGCGCCTACCGCGATTCCGGGCCGCTCGATCCGATGCTGGCCGGCACGCTGGGGGCAGTGCTGACGACCTGGGTCACCTTCGTGCCGTGCTTCCTGTGGATCTTTCTGGGCGCGCCGTTCGTGGAGGCGCTGCGCGGCAACCGGCACCTGAACGCGGCGCTCTCCGCGATCACCGCCGCGGTGGTCGGCGTGGTGCTCAACCTGGCGCTCTGGTTCGCGCTGAACGTGATCTTCGGGCGCGTCGCCGAGCGCGTCTGGTACGGACTGGTCCTGCAGGTGCCCGACGTGGCCAGCGTCGATTGGGCGGCGCTCGCGCTCACGCTCGCCGCTCTGATCGCCATGCTGCGGTTCAAGGTGGGCATGCTCGCCACCCTCGCCGGCAGTGCCGGGCTCGGCGCCCTGTACTTCATGACGTTCGCCGCGTGAATGCAGGCACCGACGCCATCCGGCGGCCGCGTAAGGCCCTATCCCAAGTCCTTGGGCCGCACGAAGCGGGTCAGGGTGCCGGCGCCGCGGTCGATGCCGGACCAGTCGTCCCGGTCGAACGTCAACTCCGCCACTGCGGCCGTCGGGTACTTGGCCCGCATCGTCTTCAGCGCGTCGGGGTCGCCGTCGCCCGCCAGCAGGTCGGCGGCGTCCTCCATCGCCGGGTTGTGGCCCACCACCATCAGGGCGCTCACCGCGTCCGGCGCGGCGCGGATCAGCTCCAGCAGATCGCGGCCGTCGGCGTCGTAGACGTCGCGGCGCAGTTGCACCTCCGGCGTCGGCAGCAGCTCGGGCGCCACCAGGTTCCATGTCTCGCGCGCGCGCTCTGCGGTGGAGCACAGTACCAGTTCCGGCCGTGCGGCGTGGCTGCGCAGCCAGACCGCCATCAGCGGCGCGGCCTTGCGGCCGCGCTTGGCCAGCGGACGGTCGTGGTCGGCGAGGTGGGGATGGTCCCAGCTCGATTTGGCGTGACGCAGGAGGTAGAGGGTTTTCACGGCGTGCCTCGCTCCCCGTTGTTGTGCTTGTCGGCGCTGCAGGCGATGTGGTCAGCCGGGCGCCGTTTTGCGAGGAGTGCGCGCGGCCGGCGGCGCGGCACGGGTGGTCGGCGTGTCACGCGAGGTTCATTTTGCTAGTATCGCCCTTCGCAGTAGCGTGCCAGTCTCCACGACAAGCAGGAAGGGACCACGGTGACCGAGCGGCCGGAGCAGCAGACGGCGCAGCAGCTCGACGAGGAGCGCCTCGACATCGCCGGTGCGTCCGACGGGCGCACCGACATGGCGGCGTCCTACGTCGACGCGAGCAAGCCGTCGCGCTTCATCAACCGCGAGCTGTCGTGGCTCGACTTCAACGAGCGCGTGCTGGAGGAGGCGTTTAACCAGCACCATCCGCTGCTCGAGCGGCTGCGCTTCCTGTCGATCTCGGCGTCCAACCTGGACGAGTTCTACATGGTCCGCGTCGCCGGCCTGAAGGGGCAGGTGCGCGCCGGCGTGACCACGCCCAGCCCGGACGGCCTGACCCCGGCGCAGCAGCTGCAGGCGATCAACAAGCGTGCCGGCGACCTGGTGCGCCGGCAGCAGGCCAGCTGGAACGAGCTGCGCCGGCAGCTGCGCGGGACCGGGGTGAGCGTGCTCGATCATTCCGAGCTGACGCCGGAGGAGAGCGACTGGGTCGAGCGCTACTTCAAGGAGCAGGTGTTCCCGGTCCTCACGCCGATCGCCGTCGATCCGGCGCACCCCTTCCCGTTCATTCCCAACGCCGGCTTCGCCATGGTGCTGCAGCTGCGGCGCCGGGAGAACGGCGAGCACATCGAGGCGCTGCTGCTGATGCCGCCGCAGCTGGAGCGCTTCGTCCGCCTGCCGCAGGGCGAGGGCACGGAGGAGATCCGGTTCCTGCGGATCGAGCAGGCGATCGAGCTCTACCTCGACGAGCTGTTCCCGGGTCTGGAGGTGATCGGCCTGGGCTACTTCCGGGTGCTGCGCGACAGCGACATTGAGATCGAGGAGGAAGCCGAGGACCTGGTGCGCGTGTTCGAGAGCGCGCTCAAGCGCCGGCGCCGGGGCTCCGCGATCCGGCTGTCGGTCAACTCGGACATGCCGGAGGACCTGCGCACCTTTATCGTGCGCGAGCTGAACGTGCTGCAGGAGGACGTGTTCGAGCTGGACGGCCTGATCGGCCTGCCGGACACCAAGCAGCTGATCGTCGGCGACCGGCCGGACCTGGTGTTCCAGCCCTACAACCCGCGCTTCCCCGAGCGCATCCGCGATTTCGGCGGCGACTGCTTCGCGGCGATCCGGCAGAAGGACATCGTCGTCCACCACCCCTACGAGTCGTTCGACGTCGTGGTGCAGTTCGTCCGCCAGGCCGCGAACGATCCCAGCGTGGTGGCGATCAAGCAGACGCTGTACCGCACCAGCGAGGACTCGCCCATCGTCGCCGCCCTGATCGAGGCGGCGGAGGCCGGCAAGTCGGTCACCGCGCTGGTCGAGCTGAAGGCGCGCTTCGACGAGGAGCGCAACATCCGCTGGGCGCGCAACCTGGAGCGCGCCGGCGTGCAGGTGGTCTACGGCTTCATCACCCTGAAGACCCACGCCAAGGTTTCGCTGGTGGTGCGCCGCGAGGGGCGGGGGTTGCGCAGCTACTGCCACTACGGCACCGGCAACTACCACCCGATCACCGCGAAGATTTACACCGACCTGTCGTTCTTCACGACCGACCCGTCGCTCTGTCTCGATGCGGCGCGGCTGTTCAACTACATGACCGGCTACGCCAAGCCGACGCCGATGAAGTCGATCGCGGTGGCGCCGCTCGACCTGCGGCAGACGCTGGTGGCGGAGATCGACAACGAGATCGCCCAGGTGAAGGCCGGCCGGCCCGGCCAGATCTGGGCGAAGATGAACTCGCTGGTCGACACCGGCATCATCGACAAGCTGTACGAGGCCAGCCAGGCCGGCGTGGAGATCGAGCTGGTGGTGCGCGGCATTTGCTGCCTGCGCCCCGGCGTGAAGGACCTGTCCGAAAACATCGTGGTCAAGTCGATCGTCGGCCGGTTCCTGGAGCACAGCCGCATCGCCTGCTTCGGTGCCGGCAACGGGCTGCCCTCGCAGGAGGCGCGGGTCTACATCTCGTCCGCCGACTGGATGCCGCGCAACCTGGACCGACGGGTGGAAACCCTGGTACCCGTCGAGAACGCCACGGTGCACCAGCAGATCCTGGACCAGATCATGATCGCGAACCTGAAGGACGAGGCGCAGTCCTGGTTCATGAAGCCCGACGGCAGCTGGGAGCGCGAGACGGCCGAGGCCGACGCCTTCAGCGCGCACACCTACTTCATGAC
>ENA-ORDC01000738-ORDC01000738.1-marine-metagenome-genome-assembly--contig:-NODE-738-length-28958-cov-7.768845_pt1 | contig 28958 bp, 32 predicted proteins | sample MGYA00237783_ERZ508515 | MGnify/ENA primary metagenome ERZ508515 (study PRJEB26186, sample SAMN06268792) | marine metagenome | isolation source: Eden Landing Ponds, San Francisco, CA, USA | place... | reverse complement strand
CCCGGCCCCGGGTTCGTGGTTGTTCGGGACGCCGTTCCCCGATTTGAGGTAGTTCGTGTACCCGATCTTCGGGTCGAGCATCAGCGCGAATTCCCTGACGACGGCGTCGGTACCCTCGGGCTTCCACACGAACGTCTTGAACACGTTGTCCTCGTTCACTTCGTCGTTGGGCCGGGGGTTCTCGAGTTCGGTCTCCTCTCCGGACACCGGATCGACGACGTAGACGTCACCGCCCGCGTCGCCGTCGTAGGCGATACCCCAGAAGGACTTCCAGTGGTCGTGACACGCCTGACGGTCCGCGACGATCTCCTCCATCGTCCGTTCCATCAGGTCCTTCTGGAACCACTTGATGCGGTTCGGGTCGTCCTCGCGCGGGGACTCGGTCGGTCCGTCGACGATCCCCGCCGCGAGGTACATCAGGACGTTGTCGTAGCCGCCGAGCTCGGGAGCCGTCTTGGTCGAGCGGCCGCCGTAGGGCGTGTAACCCGAACCGGTCCCGCTCCCGTTCGACCCGTTTCCGTCGCCGTCGTCTCTCCCTTTCCCGCCCCCGTGGTCGTCGGCCAGCTGTAACTCCTGAGGCCGCGTTGGACTCCGTACAATCCCCATAGAGCCAATGGGAGGCCCATGACGATCGGCACGAGTCCGGCGGGAGCCTGAGCGGCCGTGTTAACTCCGATCGCGATAGTGATAGCGAGTGTCAGGAAGAACAGCGCGATAGGAACAAAAACGTTGACACGCGATGCTCGGGTCCACGACTGGAGGTACGACCGGGTCGGGTCACCGGGATGATACCGGATATTCACCCACTTGTTATCCGGGTAATGGTCTATCAGCGCTTCGGCCCACCGACGACGCGAGGTCGACGCGTCGACCGGCGAGCCCCGCCCCGTCAGCGAGATCGAGACGGGCGTTCTCGACGTGGCGATGACCGTCGACGGGGCCGCCGTCGAGAGCGTCTGGAGCCAGTACCGTGACCGGGTGTTCGAGTACACGATCGAAGAGTACGCCGAGATGGCGGGGGTCTCCGTCGAGCGGATCGAAGAGATCGCCGACGAGTTCACCAGCCACGGCAAACGGGCGGCGATCATGGCTTACCGCGGCCCGGCGAAACACACCAACGGTTTCTACAACACCCGCGCCATCGCGACGCTGCAGCACCTCGTCGGCAACTACGACTGGAAGGGCGGCCAGATCACGCCCTACGCGGGCTACAGCACGATGTCCGGCCGGTACGAACTCGGGCAGGTCCCCGACGGTCACTCGCCGTGGGGAATCCCGCTGCTGCGCGGCGGAGTCAACTACGAGGACACCTCGCTGTTCGAGCGCGACGACGGCTATCCCGCGAAGCGACCGTGGTTCCCCGTCGCGCCGCCACAGGCCACCCAGGAGCTGTACGGCAGCGCCAAGGACGAGTACCCCTACGGCGTCGAGGCCCTGTTCATCCGGCCGTACTCGAACAACCACGTGCTGGCCGTGGCCGGCGGCGACGAGATCCCAGACATCCTGGGCGACCCCGACACGATCCCGCTAGTGGTCGCCTCGGACACGGTGATCGGCGAGACGAGCAAGTACGCCGACTACATCCTCCCGGAGCCGACCTACCTCGAACGCTGGGAGAACTTCGGCACGTACCCGAACAAGCGCCTGGCCGACGAGAAGATCAGTCAGCCGGCCATCAGCGTCGTTCCGGACGCCCGTCCGTTCGAGGACGTGCTGATCGATCTCTGGAAGGAGATGGACCTTCCCGGCGTCGGCGAGGACGCGATCCCCGACAACGATGGAGAACTGTGGCCGCTCGATCAGGCCGAGGACTTCTACCTGAAACTGGCGGCGAACATCGCTTACTCCCGGGAGCCGGTCCCCGACGCCGAGGAGGACGAACTGCGGGCCTTCCGGGAGAGCCACGAGAAGGGGCTGGGCGACGCCTTCGATCTCGAGCGCTGGGAGCAGGCCGTCGGAGACGAGGAGTGGGCGAAGGTCGTCACAGTACTCAACCGGGGCGGGCGCTTCGAGGAGCCGGTCGAAAACTACGCCGAGCGCTACGCCGAGCACGGTCACGACTACGACTACGCCGACCGCTTCGACGACAGCAACGCCTACGACGGCGAGCACATGCGCTACAAGCTCGGGTCGCGCGTGGACTTCTACAGCGAGGTCGTCCCCAACGGCAAACACTCCTACACCGGCGAGCGCTTCGATCCGCTGCCGCGGGTCGACGACGTGGAACACTACGACGGCCAGGTCCAGGCGGCGGTCACGGACGAGGGCGATCCCGAGCGCCCCCTGCGGCTGATCAACTGGAAGCCCAGGACCCAGGGGATGCACCGGACCCAGAACAGTCCGTGGCTGCGGGAGACTCGGCCCGAGAACCCGGTGTGGATCAACCCCCGCGACGCCGACGAGCGCGGGATCGAGAACGGCGACGAGATCACCGTCGACGCCGGCCGCCGCGAGGTCGAGGGTATCGCGATGGTCACTGGCGGCATCCGTCCGGGCGTCGTCGGCGCGATGTGGGGCTGGGGCCGGAGCGGTGACGGCGCGAGCGCCGAGACGATCGACGGCTCGACCCGCGGCCCGGTCGAGGGCGACGGCCATACCCCCTACCAGTTCGACGAGCCGATGACCGAGGAGGCCGGCCTGGCGAAGGGGCGCGACGCCGGGTTCGCGATCAACCATATCCAACCGCTGGACGCGGAATTGGACGACACCGGTCTCTCTGACCTCGTCGGTGGCAGCAACGCCCAGTACGACGCCTTCGTCGAGGTCAGGCGGCGGTGATTCTCGTGAGAGAAACCACACGACACGACACGGAGATCCACGAAATCGACCTGGACGAGCAGTCCGAAGCGGTCGCCGTGGCCCGTGGCCGGGCCGATATCTACGGGTTCCTGGGGGCTGTCTTCGACGGCGACGTGGAGACGCTCGCCGCCGCGCTCGAGGACGGTGCGTTCGTCCGGCTTGCGGACGCACTCAGCGCAGACATCGAGACTGACGCACTCGATCGCACCGATCTCGACCGCGAGGGGCTCCGGATCGGTTACGACAACCTCTTCGCCGTGCCGGGGCCACACTACGTCCCGCCGTTTGCGTCGGCCCACGCCGACGATCCGAGCGAGTCTTTCGAGTCGGACTCGCCGTATCACGAGGAAGGTGCGGCCGGCGAGTTCCTCGGGGATCCCGCCGCCGCGGCGGCGAAAGCTCACGCAGCCACAGGATTCGAACCGGAGCGTGGCGACGGCGTCCCCGATCACCTCTCGGTATCCTTCGAGTTCATGTCTGCGCTCTGCGAGCGGGAGGCCGAACTACTGGCTGGGGATTTCGACGGCGGGGCTTCCGAGGAACTGTCGGCGATCCGTACGAGCCAGCGCGACGTTGTCCATCGACTCGACTGGCTCGAATCGTTCCAGGAGGCGGTCGCCCGGGAGGACACCGTCGAGGGGCTGTTCGCCGAACTGGCCGCGTTCGCCCACCAGTTCGTCTCTTGGGACCGTACCGAAACGGGGTAGCCGACACTGCTCGCACGATAGCCGTCCTTTGTTCGATCACTCACCCACCCGCCGACCGGCACTGTCATGCGTGATATTGCAACCTCGTCTTTCGTATAGCGGTTACCTTCAGCACCGCCATGTCACGGATCTCACGAGGTACCGGCACTCCTCCCTGCGTTTCTAAGAGCGTTTGTCGAGTCACTGCCTCCAATGTTGAGCGCGTCCGGATCGAGTTGAGCGTCTGCCAGGCAGTCTGCTCCCAACAGTTAACCACCTCCCGTCTGAAGTGCCGCTATGGCGGACGAAATCGACTCCCCAGACGACCTACCGGCAGCAGCCGGCGGACTGGCCGAAGACTATCCCGATATCTGGGACGCCTATGCTGATCTCGGCGAGGCGTGTTCAGAGGCGGGTGAGATCGATGGCGAAACGAAGCGTCTGGTGAAACTCGCCCTGGCGGTGGGTGGCCAGTCCGAGGGTGCCGTCCACTCGCACGTTCGACGTGGACTCGAAGAGGACATCGACCCCGAAACGCTTCGGCACGTGGCATTGCTCGCGATCCCGACGATCGGCTTTCCGAAGGGTATGGCTGCACTCACCTGGATCGACGACCTGGCAGAGTGAGAGCAGCGTTCTCAGAAGAAGTCCGGTCGTTACTGTATCAACTGATCGATGGTCGGGTACTGTAGCCACCAATACAATTCGTCTGAAGACAAACCTAGCAGTATTCACTCGGACGTAGACTGGTCTCGCCCCTGTGGTCCGGCATCGACAGTCAACTCGTAGAGGCTCTGTCGCGCGTCTCCGATGTAGATCCCTTCGGACACCACACCTACCTCTTCGAGTCGATCAAGGGCGTATCGGACCGTCCGCGCCGAAAGCATCGATTCCTCGACGATACCCTTCTGGGTTAGCGACCCTTCATATTCGAGCACTTTGAACACGAGCTTCGCACTCGGCGGGAGCTCGTCGATCCCCTGTTTTCGAACGGATTCAACCATTGGAAAGAACGGCGTCCGTCGTCGACAAAAATGTACCTACAACTGTTCGTCCAAGTCACCAACGGTGGGGCGTTGAAACACCGCACCAGACGGTGGCAAACAGCTCCGCTCTCGATGTGCACGTTCCCTGACCGACGCGGACGATTCAGAATTCGACGTACGGGTCCACTCACGAGACTGAACAGGCCGATCCTGAGGAGTCCCCTGTCGAGGTTCAGCCGCTCTGAGTGAACTGTCGAAGGGTTTCTGAGGGCACGGGACCGACTGCATCCATGGCAACGATCGAACGGCTTCGGGTGTACCCGCTGAAAGGTCTCGACGGGATCGACGTCGAGAGCGCACGCGTTCTCGACGGTGGCACGCTCGAATATGATCGGGAGTTCGCCCTTTTCGACGCCGACGGCGACGTCCTCAACGGCAAACGTACCGCTGCCGTCCACGAACTCTCGGTCGACTTCGACCCCGAAGACAGCACGTTGACGGTCGAGCCGCCGGACGGCGACAGCTCGGCGTTCGCCCTCGATACGAAAGCGGACCGTCGACGGGCAGAGACGTGGTTCAGCGAGTTCTTCGGAGAAGACTTGCAGTTGCGACGCGACGGCTCGCTGGGCTTCGTCGATCGCCGGGATATGGGCCCATCGATCGTCAGTACGGCGACTTTAGAGGCGGTTGCGTCGTGGTTCGAGAGGATGACCGTCGAGAGCGCGCGGCGTCGTCTGCGAGCGAACGTCGAGATCTCGGGCGTGCCCGCGTTCTGGGAGGATCGATTCGTGGGCGAGGGTGCCCCGGCGTTCGAGGTCGACGGCGTCCGCTTCGAAGGGGAGACGCCCTGCGGACGCTGTGTCGTCCCCGAACGCGATCCGGACACGGGTGAACCGACGCCGGAGTTCCGCGAGCGTTTCGTCGAGAGGCGCAAGGAAACCTTCCCGGAGTGGGCCGACGAAGACGCCTTCGATCACTACTACACCCTGATGCTCATTACGTCGATCCCCGAATCGGACCGCGGTACCGAAATCACGGTGAGCAATCCTGTCGACCTCATCGAGTGACTACCCGGTACGACCTGGAGAAACATATTCGGGAGAAGCCCTTCACGGACACGTCTCCGAGTCGGAATGTATGCCAACGACGACACTGGATCTCAGGGACGTCCCGCCGCCGGAACGGCATCCGAAGATTCACGACGCCTTCGAGGACCTAGAGAGCGGAGAGGCCCTACAGATCGTCAACGACCACGAACCCAAACCCCTGTTCTACGAATTTCAGGCGGAAGTGGAGTTGTTCGACGCCGATGGGTACGACGACGAGCAAGCCGGTCCGAACGAGTACGTCGCGACCCTTCCGAAACAGTAGCGTCGTCTGTCCCGGTCAGTCCACATGTTTCTCCACCAATGTCCAGCAGCCCACATGCTCACGACGCCGAACCGATTACGGATCACGTCCACGAAAACTCCTGGTCCGCCAATCTGGAACAGCCCGAACACGCGGAAGACCGCGAGCTCGTCGTCCGACAGGCGATCGACGCGATCGAACACACGGCCTCGGGCCACCACGTCAATCTGGTGACCCACGAGAACCACGGTCACCCCTCGGCGTACCTCTATGACGCACTCGAAGACGAATACGACGACGAAGCGGTCGACTGGGAGTTCGTCGACCAGTGTGGCTGTGGCGGCTACGTCCTCCGTGTGCACGTCTGAGTAGATAATCCAGAAGTAGAATTCTCCTGGCGATGTTCTATTCGACTGTTCGACCAACCCCGATAGAAACGCGAAAACAGAAGACGCGGATCGGATCAGTCGTCGTTCAGGACGCCCTCAGCGACGGCCATGTCATCGTCGTCGGTGATATATCCCAAGGGACATATGAAATTTCGACGAGTGAACTCACGGTTCTCCGTGCGCTCGGCACTGCGGTTCTCTCGCCGGTCGCGTTCGGGGCGTTCCTGTGGTCACGCGGAAATACCGAGGCAACCTCTGAACGGTCCTCCGGTAGATCGTAGTACGTCTCACTCTCCACCCCAACAGTGGTTGGACGTCAGAATCAATTTTCGGCCATTGACTGGTCTGGGTACACCTCGATCGACCCGTCCGTCTTGATCCCGACTTCGACTGCTGTCTCTATTTGATCACCTCGCGCGTGTGTCTTCAGTGACTCGAAAAGAATCGACTGGAGTTCCGGCCTGCTGTGTTTGATGGTAATTCCAGCTTTGTCGCCTTTGTCGTATATTTCGTCCACGATATCCTCGAAGGACAGACCCGATGGGACCGTGAAGTGGACCGGCGCCCGAAGTGTGCGAGCGAGCTCGACCGTCCGCTTGGCTTTCTCGACGTTTTCGCGTGCAGCGGTCTCGATAGCGCTGACGTTGGCGACGGTCGTTTCGATATCCGCCGCGATGGCGGCCTGACTCTCGCCCGCCTCTCGGCGTTCGAGAATTGCTACCTGGCGATCGGTCAGGACAGTTCTTTCGGCCGAAACCATGGGTAGTTAAACGAAATCGTTTAAGAAAGGCTTATCGGTTAACCATGCAAATATTACCGACACTGTATGCGTTCTAGGGACTCCCGATCCGATGGTGACGACGAAATTACTGGAGGGACCGTCCGTCGACGGACCGTTCTCGCTGCACTCAGTACCGTTGGAACCGCGGCTGTCGCGGGCTGTCTGGGCGAGACTGATTCCAGTGAATCGACCGCCAGCGGGGAATCGTCTGCAGAACCGACAACGAGACCAGCGACGGAGTCGCCGGTTTCGACGACGGCTGACTCTCCTTCGACCGAAACGGGACCTCGGGAAGTCGAAGACGCGACCGGGCGGACGGTTTCAGTGCCATCGACCATCGAGGGCGTCGTCGCCGTCGGGCCGGGGATGCTCAACCTGGTCGCCTACTTGGAAGCGACGGACATGCTCGTCGGCGTCGAGGAACCGGAACACACCTGGGCACGAGATATTTCCTATAACATCGCAAATCCGGCGCTACAGGATTTGCCAGTCATTGGTCCGCACAGAGGGGGTGACCCAGAACTCATTGCGGCTGTCGACCCCGACGTCGTGCTGGCGACATATTTCACCGCCGGCACAGCTACCGACCTGCAGAACAAGCTTGAGACGCCCGTCGTGGTCGTGAAAGCCGAGAGTCGCGAACTGCACCGTCTCGAAAGTGCCTATCGCGACCTCCGTTTCACGGCCGACATCCTCGGTAAATCCGACCGGGCTGAGACTGTCGTCGACTTTTTCGAGTCCGAACGCGAACGGCTGGCGTCGCTAAGTTCGACGGTGACTGCGGCCGAACGACCGACAGCCTACTACGCCGGCCGGAGCAGCGACGGGGGCGCTGGAGCGACGTCGACCCAGCACCCGTTCGCGCCGTTTGCGTTCGTCGAGGCTGAGAACGTCGCGACGTCGATCGAGGGCCACGCCTCGATCAACGAGGAGAAACTCCTCACCTGGGACCCCGAATACGTCTTCGTCTCCGGGTCCAACCTCCAACGGGTCACGGACGCCTTCTCGGCGGGCCAGTACGCGAACCTCACTGCCGTCGAGGAGGAGCATTTCCACGCGCTGCTGCCGACACGGTTCTACGGTAATCTCTATGGGAATACCATCGGAGACGCCTACTACGTGGGATCGGTCCTCTATCCCGAAGCGTTCGCGGAGATCGACCCGGTCGAACGAGCTAACGACATCTATCGAGCGCTCTTCGGGACGGCGATCTACGACCAGGTCGCTGATCGCTTCAGTGAGTTCGAACAGATCTCGATCTGAGAACATGGGAGAGCACGAACGCGTCGAACGAGACTACCGCTCGTACGTCGTCACCCGTCGGTCCGTCCTGGGTCTACTCGTCGGTCTCGTTGTCGTCGCCGCAAGCTTCGCGATCGTGGTCGGCCCGACGAACGTGTCCATCAACGACGTACTGCGCATCCTTCTGGCAGGACCGGGTGGAGAGTCAGTCGCGTCGACGATCGTCTGGAACATCCGGTTACCCCGGGTCCTCGGTGCCGCCGTCATCGGCGCGAGCCTCGCCCTCTCCGGTGCCGTCATGCAGAGCGTCCTCAACAATCCGCTCGGCTCGCCATACACGCTCGGCATCTCGCAGGCAGCGATGTTCGGGGCGGCCGCGGCGATCGTGTTCCTCGGCGCTGGGTCGATCACCGTCGGGGAGACGCTGGGAGTCATCTTTGTCAACCCATACGTGGTGACGACCGTCGCCTTCCTCACGTCGCTGTCTTCGGCCGGCGTCATTCTGGCCTTGGCGAAATACCGGGGTGCGTCCCCGGAGACGATGATTCTGACCGGCATCGCGATGGGCTCGTTGTTCACTGCCGGGACGACGGCGATCCAGTACGTCGCCTCCCAGAGTGACCTGGCCTCGATCGTGTTCTGGTCGTTCGGCGACGTCGGGAGAGCAACCTGGCAGGACGTCGCAATCGTGAGCGCAGTCCTCGTCCCGACTGTGATCTACGTCCTGCGGCACAGCTGGGCGTACAACGCGCTGGACGCCGGCGACGAGACTGCCCGCAGTGTCGGGGTCGACGTCGAATCCGTCCGGAATCGAGGGATGCTCGTCGCCTCGCTGGTCACGGCCCTGTCCGTCGCGTTCGTCGGCATCATCGGGTTCGTCGGGCTTGTCGTCCCCCACGTCGTTCGGAAGCTGCTCGGAAACAACAAGGCGTTCCTGTTGCCCGCCTCCGCGCTGGTCGGTGCCCTGTTGTTGCTCGTCGCCGATACGGCTGCCCGGACGGTCTTTTCGCCGTCCGTCCTGCCGGTCGGGATCGTGACGTCTTTCGTCGGTGCACCGTTTTTCATCTACCTGGTCGTCCGCGGCAAGGAGTACTGGAAGCGATGACTGTCGACGTCACCGACGTGACCATCGGCTACGACGGCTTACCGGTCCTCGAAGATGTCGACGTCCACGTCGGGGACGGCGAATTACTCGGCCTGCTCGGGCCGAACGGTTCGGGGAAGACCTCGTTGCTCCGTGCGATCGACGGCCTGCTCGAACCCACGACGGGGAGGGTGACTGTCGATGGAACCGACGTCCAGACCCTTTCCCGCGAGGAAATCGCTCGGCGGATCGGCTACCTCCCGCAGGTCGAAGAGACGACGCCGTCTGCCACGGTTTTCGATACCGTGCTGCTCGGTCGAAATCCGCACTTCGGGTGGCGACCCGGCGAGCCTGATCGACGTGCCGTCGAGAGCGTTCTCGACGGGCTTGGGATCGGCGACCTGGCAATGCGGGAAGTGCCGACACTCAGCGGTGGGCAACGCCGGACGGTTCTGCTCGCGCGGGCGCTGGTCGGGGCCGGCGACGCACTGTTGCTCGACGAGCCGACGAGTGGGCTCGACCTGAAACATCAACACGAGGTCCTGCGTCACGTGCGCTCCGCAATCACGAACGAATCGTTGAGTGGGGTCGTCGCGATTCACGACCTCGATCTCGCGACGCGATTCTGTGACCGGTACGCGTTGCTCGCCGACGGTGGTGTCCATGCAGTCGGTGGAGACGAAGTACTGACCGCCGAGACTGTCGAGCGGGTCTATGACGTCCCGGTCGATGTGTTCACACGCGACGGGCAGACCCACGTCGTTCCGGCGGATCCCGACGGGAATACCATCGGTTCGGCCTCAGTCGAATGATGCGAACGCCCACGACAAGAGGCCAACTAGATTAGGGATCATCCCGGCTTACCCTTCGTCGATGGCGAACCGGCCGACGATTCGCGCCGGTACCGCGTCTCGGTTCGATTCTGTCACCTCGAACAGCTCGATCGGCTCCCGTTTGGGAAGTGCCTCGGTGACAACAGTCTCGTAGCCTTCTCGGACGGAAACGACGATGCCGAGGTACCGGTCAGGGTGGATACCGGTCAGTCCGGTGGCGAACCCATCGCCACGCGCTTCGAGTTTGCCGATCTCGTCGACGACCAGGACGTCCCCCGGCCGGTCGATCCAGGACAGTCCACGGTCGATCGCGGCTGGATCGACAGTATACCGACCGACAGTCGGTCCGTCGGCGATGTCGTTGCCCTGGCTGGCGAAACGGGTTCGCTCACCAGTTTCGGCTGAGACCAATTCCAGGGTCTCCGGCCCGCCTGACGTATAGAACCCCGCCAACGAGACGTCACGGTCCCTGAGTCGGTCCACGATACCCCTCACGACGGTGGTCTTGCCGACGTTTCGCTCGCCAGTTATCACTACAGTCATCGCCTATTCCGGACTGAAACGACAGACATTGGCATACCCATTACGCCAGATTCGAAGGCTATCGACAAAACGCCCTCGCCTTCGCCATCGCCCTTTCGGTTGCGGAGCCATTACGGTGGCGGGTGTGACAGTCTGAACATGTCACTGCTCGAGTGGCGGCGTCTCGCGGGTGTCGTCGTTCGCGTCATCACTCCGATCCGACCGGCTATCGACGTCAAACAAAGTCGCTACCGTGCGAGCGAGTTCTGGATCGTTTCGCTCGGCTGCCAACGAAAGTGTCCCAAGCGGCCCTGCGAGGAGCCGATCGACGAGGTGCTCGCCAAGTTCCGCAAGCTCGTCGCGGTGATGGCCGTCGAGTTTCTCGGTCGCGAGAGCAACTTGCCGGCGTTTCGTGGACGCGGCACGCTCACGTAACCGCCTCGCAACTACATCCGGATCGACGGTCTCGTCTTCTCCCGTCGGGCGCGACATGGACACACTAACGGAACTGATATCCAAAAGCGTTGAAGCGAACATCTTCGTCTTGCTCCGATTCAGCTTCCGGAACTCGTTGTGCGGACTATCGGACATAACGAAGGAGACCCTCGCGACGTCTCACTCTTCGACAAGACGACGCGCTTCCGCGAGGTCTTCGCCCGTGTTGACGTTACACAGCGACCGCTCCAGACGTGCGGTCTCCGGGGCATCCGCCGTCGAAACGACCGTGACTGTCAGTCGGTCGAGCAACGCGCGCAGGCTGTGTTCGGCGAGGCCGGATTCGATCGCCGTCTGGACGGCGGTTTGGCGATACCAGGCGTGTAGTGGATGGATCCCGTCGTCGGTCCGCGGGACGACCGCGTCAGTCGTCTCGTCTCGCTGTGCTGCCAGCCACGTGATCGCCGATTTCTCGACCAGCGGCATGTCACACCCGAGGACGAACAGCCAGGTCGCATCGGACGCTTCGACTGCGCTGCGGAGGCCGGCCACTGGACCGGCTTCCCCTGGCGCGTCGTAGACGTATCGTATTGCTCCTGTGAGGGTTTCGTCGTACCTCTCGCGCTGGACTTCCGTCTCGACGGCAAGGATCGGCGTTCTATCGGTAACTTGGCGGGCCATATCGACTGAACGGGCGAGGATCGAGCGATCACCAACCGTCGCCAGTGCCTTCTCGCCAGCCTCGAAACGTTGACCGTGTCCCCCCGCGAGGACGATCACGTCCACGTGCTCACTCGACCGCATACTCTCCAGACTCCTTGCCTAATCGATTTCCACCGAACGGGACGGCGACCCGGATCTCACCTGATCGTTGCACACTACTTGCTCTGACCTTGCTGACGGTCATCAGGTTCGTCCCGGACACCACTGTTGTGTGGCTTGACTTCTCCCGCAGATTTGATCGATCGACATCAGTTTGCTCTTTTCGGTTCGATGATTCATTATCGAGTCTTCGACTGAGTCGGCGAAAAGTTTCTCGCTGTCAAACGGGGCTCTTCCATGAGCAAATTCGTCCGAAGGGTTAGGTATGTTGAGATAGTGCATAATTTGAACATCAATCCCGTCCGCCATGGGTGGTGGCCGTCTGGGAAGCAACGTACTGTTTCCATGACAACGGTGGCAAAATCCGAACATTTCGAAATCACTCACGCGGTACTCGTTCTTCTGACGATATGTGAGCCGGTCAGACGATCATGGCCGACACGTCGGTCAGCGACTCAGGGTTTCCATATTGCCGTGTATACCGGGTCATCACCAGCGGACTCGTAGGAAAACCCACGGTCTTCGAGTTTGGGCAAGAGGTGCTGTGGCGTCCGGTCGTTGATCTGTATCAATATCGCCTCGTCTTCGAGCGTCGAAATCGTCTCTAAGGTCTCCTGAAGCGGCTTTGGCGGCGGCAATTCACGAACGTCCAAACGCTCCGTCTGTGAGCGCTCCGGCACTGTTTCGCTATCGAGAATGTCTTCGGGTTGCACAGAGTACCATCCCGGGCGCATACAGTCAATCCTTCTCCCGAATCTGTTCGGGCGCATCCGCTCCCAGTCAAACATGTTCGGGACGTCTGATTCAACTATTGCCCAATAACGGAGGGACAGCGAGACATGTCGAGCCAAGAAGGTCGTGTGACAACGATGTTTTCCCAGACCATGACTGATCTGATGATCACCTGCGAACAGACGCCTACCCATGCAACAGTTCTCAACTGATATCGAAGAAGACCGACAGCCGCCACTGTCGATTCCGTTTGGCCACTTCGTGGTGGGTGCAGCCGTCCTCCTGATCGGCGGGTCTATCGCCGGCCTCGGTTCGTTCCTGTCCGGAATCTCGCCTGCCGGTGCCGGATCACTACACCTCCTGTTGGCTGGATGGGTCGGACTGACGATTATGGGTGCAATGACACAGTTCGTCCCCGTCTGGTCGGGGAGGGGCCTCCACTCACGACGCCTCAGTGTGGCGAGTCTCTGGCTGGTGGCACTGGGTCTCGCGGGCCTGGTCAGTGGGTTCTTTCTCCGGGCCTACGGGTGGCTCCCGCTCGGCGGGACACTCCTCGTCATCGGCTTCTGGACGTTCGCGTACAATCTCGTTCGGACGCTTCCGAGCGTTCGTGAGCAAGACATCACCGAGGCACACTTTACATTCGCCCTGGGAAGTCTCGTCGTTGGGGCCGGACTCGGGTTGTTGCTGGCCTCCCACTATGCGTTCCGCATTCTGGATGGTTTGCTGAATCCATCACGGCTCGTATTAGCTCATTTGACGCTCACCGTGTTCGGGTTCATTCTCGCGACGATCGTCGGCGCACTCTACCAGCTCGCCCCGATGTTCACCCAGGCAGAGACCACGGCGATCGATTCCCGCCTGGCACACGTCGAGATGGTCGCGCTTCCTGGCGGCATCGTCTTACTCGCCGCGGGTCGGCTGATTGGATCGGACGTTCTCGCAACGTTCGGTGCTGTCTCGTTGTCACTTGGGACATTCGTCTTTGCTGGGTTTCTCGCCCGTCAACTGGTGACAGCCCGGGTCGAAACGAGCCCGTTGCTCCGTCGGTACGCGTTGGTGGACCTCTCGCTGTTCGGCTGGGTTCTCCTCACGCTCCCCTACTGGCTCTCGGACCCGCTTTCGCTGTTCGGTCGTTTCGGGAGTCCAGCGGGAACGCACCTGCTGTTCGTCGGCGTCATCACGCTCACTATCCTCGGGACGTTCTACCACGTCGTCCCGTTCATCGTCTGGTATCATCGCTACAGTGACCGACTGGGCTATGAATCCGTCCCGATGATCGATGATCTCTACGACGATCGCCTCGCTAGGCTCGAATTCCTCTTGCTTGGGGTCGGGCTCGGATCGCTGTGGATCGGAGACGTTCTCTCCGCGCCGACATGGGTGATCGCGGCGGGCGGAAATCTCCTCGGCGTGGCTGTCCTGCTGTTCGGTGTGAACATGATGGGCGTCGTGTGGCGACACCGACCCGAGACGTTCCGCGAAGTGTTCACACTGCTAATCAATCGAAATTAAGCGTCTGACCGCGACGATCAGAACGGGGAAGGAGAACCATCGCTGTCAATCCCGTCGTCACTCGGCACGTCGGCTACCGGATTGGGCTCCAGACCGTCGTTGATCGCGTCGCTATGCTGATGGAGGGAGGCGATCCGGACAACGACCCGTTCGAACTCGCCGCCGTCTGCAAGCTCGCTCAGCGCCCGGTTGGCCGCGGTCGTGAGGACTTCACCTTGCGGGCAAAAGGCAGTCGTCGGCGTGAACTCGACGTGTAGTACGTCCCCGTCTTCGATGGCGTACCGGAATCCGGCGTCGGGATGACGCGGGTCGAGATTGAGTTTCGCGAGATTGTACCCGAAGGTCGTATCGTAGACCCCCCGTTCCTCGAAGACGTTCCTGACGCGCTGGTGGACGTCTGTATGGGCTTCCTCCGTCAAGGCGTCATGCTCCTCCAGACGGGGACCCACATCCGGAAGATGGGCGGGGACAAACTGGTCGTCGTCATCGAACTCCGGCCCGCTAGATTCGCTTCGGCTGAATAGGCTCATCCTTGCTCGCTCTTTGGTCTCCGGGTCCCTGGAAGCGATGGCGAACACGTTCGGGGACGGCTAGTGGCCCGTCACTCCGTCCCGAGTGATCGGACGGTGAACAGGCTGTCGTCGTCGAGCACGGACTGAACGCGTCCGTGCCAGGCCTCCGAGAACGCTTCTCGCTCTGTCGAACTCGCAGTCCCTTCGAGGATCCGATGGAAGTTCTCCATCGCCGGTCCACCGCCAGGGACGTCGCCCACGTGGTATCTCACTTCCACGGTCGTGGCTGTATCGGTCCGTCGAAACCGGAACGTTGGATCAGCGCTGTCGGGCTCGAAGGTATCAAAGGCAAGGAGGTTCTGGCGAGCACCGTACCCGTCACCGAGACCACTGAACCCGTCCTCCTGGGCTGCACCAGTCACCGTGGAAATAAGCCGTCCCATCACACCGTACGTAGCGTCGTTCCGCGGCCCTGCCGCAACCACTTCGATCTCGCTTCGGACCGGCAGTGCGTCCGGGTAGAGCGCAGCGAGACCCAGTTGGACGATTCGATAGGCTCCAGAGGCTGTCGGACAGGAGTGTCCCGCCGTTTTGACCATGTCCTCGTAGGTGACGACGAATGGCTCGCCGGGTTCGAGGACGCCGAGTGCTTCGGCCACTGGATCTCGAATCCGTATCGGCTCAGCATCGTACTCGATCGCCCAGTTCGAGTCTGTACGATTCGTGTCGGTCGGAGTCGTGTTCTCTGACATTGGTTGTGGAATTGCGAGTGTCGTTGTCGCGCTGTTTGATCAGTACCGCAGCAGTCGCATCCCGTTGCCGATCACGGCGAGGACGCTCGCCTCGTGGACTAACATTCCGAGCGCGAGCGTCACGTAGCTCGTGAGCACACCGGCCAACAGGACCGTCACGGTCAGTACCGCCAGCCCGACGTTCTCGTAGATGTTCCACCGGGTGGCTTTGCTCAGTTTCACCGCGTAGGGGATGCGTTCGAGGTCGTCAGCCATCAGTGCCATGTCGGCCGTCTCGATGGCGGTGTCCGTTCCAGCCGCGCCCATGGCGATGCCCACGTCGGCGGTCGCCAGCGACGGCGCATCGTTGATGCCGTCACCGACCATCGCCACGACGTGATCCTCGCTGAATTCCTCGATGACCGCCTGCTTGTCCTCGGGGAGTAGCTCTGCACGGTAGTCGTCGATCCCCACTTCGTCGGCCACTGCGGCCGCAACGCGCTCGTTGTCGCCGGTGAGCATCACCGTCTCGATGCCCGCGTCTTGCAGCGCTGCAACGACGCCGGGCGCCGCCTCTCGCAGTTCGTCGCGCAAGGCGATGGCGCCGATGACGACGCCGTCACGGCTCACGGATCGCTCTGGCACCCCCTTCGCGCGTTCGGCGGCCTCGCTCCCGTCGGTCGCTGCGGCCGCCCGGGCGACGTGGACGACCGTCTCGCCGCGCTCCTCGCGTTCGCGGACGTAGTCGGCAACCTCGTCGGGAACGTCGATGTCCCGTTCGTCGAGGAGGTTTCGATTGCCGACGACGATCTCGCGGCCGTCGTAGCTGGCGACAACGCCCTTGCCGGCGATCACGTCGAAGTATTGGGGGTCCGGGACCGGCGTTCGTTCATTGTCGGGTACCGCGTCTGCGTCACTTTCCGGCGTCACGATAGCGCCGCCGTCGGTAGCGATCGATCGATTCTGTGCGGCTTCGACGATCGCATCGGCGAAGTGGTGTTCACTCTTCTTCTCGGCGATCGCCGCGAGTTCCAGTGCCGCCTCGTCCTCGACACCGAAGCCTTCGACATCGGAAACGGTCGTCTCGCCTTTCGTCAGCGTCCCCGTCTTGTCGAAGGCAACGAGGTCTATCTTACCGGCTTCTTCGAGGTGCTCGCCGCCTTTCATCAGGACGCCCGAGCGGGCGGCGTTGCCGATCGCACTGACGATACTGACCGGGGGCCCGATCACCAGGGCTCCGGGACAGCCGATCACCAGCAAGGTCAGCGAGAGGATCGCGTTTTGCGTCACCGCATAGGCACTGATCGACAGCGCGATCACGCCAGGGGTGTAGTACCTCGCGAATCGATCGATGATGCTCTCGGTCTTCGACTGGGCCTCCTGGGCTTCCTCGACCCGGCGGATGATCCGCTGGAGTGTGGTATCCGAGCCCGAACCGGTCGTCTCGATTTCGAGTGCCCCCTCCTGGTTGATCGTCCCGGCGTAGACTTCGTCGCCGTCGGCCTTGTGGACGGGTGCGCTCTCGCCGGTGACCGGGGCTTGGTTGACAGCGCTCACTGGTCCCCCGTTCGATCGAGGGATCTCCGATCCCTCGCTGTTCTCACCCTCGACGACGTCGCCGTCCACGGGGATTTTCTCACCGGGTTTGACGACGACGATTTCGCCCTCCTCTACCTCGCGGGCGGGAACTTCTTTGAGATCGCCGTCACGACGGACAGTGGCCGTGTCTGGCGTCATCTCCAGCAGTTCTTCAAGAGCGTTGCGCGTCTTGCGCATCGTCCGGCCTTCAAGGTAACTGCCGAGGCTGAACAGGAAGACCACCGCGGCGGCCTCCCAGTAGGCGCCGATGGCGATCGCACCGATCGCCGCGAGCGTCACCAGCGTCTTGATCCCCAAGGTGCGACTGTTGACTTCGTGATAGGCGGTCTTGGCGATGTCGTAGCCGCCGACGATGGCTGCGAGGATCAAGATCGCGGCACTAGCGGTGTCGAGCCCGGTGAGATAACCGAGACTCCAGCCGCCACCGTAGAGGACACCGCTCGTGCCGGCGACGATAGCCTGGCGGTGTTTGCGATAGTCTTGTTTGACTGATTGGGTGTCCATGATCGGTCTCCTTAGGCGGGCTGGGGCGTGTAGCCCTGGTTTTCGATAGTCTGTTCGAACGTGGCGGGGTCGGCGACGTCGTCGTAGTCAATCTCGACGCGCCCGGTCGAATAGTGTACTTCAACGTCTGTGACGCCCTCCTGATTCGAGAGGGCGCGTTCGACAGTGCTTGTACAGCTCGGACAATCGAAGTCCAGCACGCGGAGTTGCGTTGTCTCGCTCATTGCATCTCTACAAACGGACCATACGCCCATAAGTATTTTTTAGATGATATGTTTGAATAGTGGTATAGGTGATGCAGACGGTCAAACTGGCCGTCTAGGGCTTCACTGGGAACCCAGAGGAACACCTGGCAATGACTGATCGGGCGACGCACATCATTTTTCACGGGACCACCCGTCCAGTTGGGTATGGCCAGTTCCGAAAACGACCACCGACTGAGGGATATCGCTGTCCGGGATACGCGGGTTTCTGACGCGATCGACGAACCGATGCGGGCGATGATCCTTGATATCCTCTCAGAGGAGGCGCTGACGGCGGGGGACGTCCACGAGCGCCTAGAAGACCGCGGGATCGACCGGACCGAGAACACGGTTCGCCACCACATCAACGAGCTTCGGGATGCCGGACTCGTGGACGTGGTCCGCTTCGAGGAGGGCCGTGGCGGGACGACGAAGTACTACGGCGCAAACACGATCGTCCTCTCGTACTCGCTGCCGGAATCAGCTGACCCCACTGTTGAGGACATGATCGATGCGATCGAGCCACAGCTCGCCGACGCACTCGCGACGCTCACCGACGAGTTCGACAACGAGATCGACGATATCGTCACGAACATGCAACCGTGTGAGCACTGCCGGAACCAGAAGTACGAGACGTACGTCCTGTTGACCGTCGTACGCCAGGCGTTCGTCCGGGCATACCAGGACGGTTGATAACCCCTTCAGCACAAGCGTCTCAGTGTCGTGTGGAAACCCGGTAAGACGGCACGACGTACTTCCGGTTGCGTAGCGAAGGTGTTCCCTGTTCCTGGTAGTGCGTTCGTTCGACGCGTCCTCAATCGGCGGCATACCCGGGGAGATGCGCCAGAAACTCGCCGTCTGCGAGCGTTTCAGCGAGCGTCTCGACACTCGGCTTCGATCGGCGATCGGGCGCGACGACGACTCGCATCTGCTGAGACCCCAGCGATAGAAACGGCAGGTCGAGATCGGTGGCCGTCGCCCGAAGTGCCACGCCGGCGTCGGCGTCTCCGCGGGCGACGCGCCGGGCGGGGCTCTCGACGCCCTGGACGGCCATAGTCGATAGGGACGTCGGATCGACGTCGCCGTTTTCTCGTTCTATCGCCGCCTCGAAGGCGTCCCGAAGTCCGGCGCTTCGATCGCGGGTGACCAGCCGGTACTCCCCGGACGCGAGGGCCGAGAGGGTCTCGACGTCGACAGGGTCGCCCGTTTCGTCGACGCCCAGAACCAGTCCCCACTCACGGGTCCACGAACCGAGTATGGTGTCGTCCTCGACATCGGCGTCGCCGGCGAGGACTGCCACGTCGGCGATCCCGTCGGTCAGCCACCGCCGGCCGTCGGCGGTACCGATCGAGCGATATCGCGTTGCGTCGATCCCCGCGATTGCGGCGCGAAATCCCGGATCACTCTCGCCGACCGCGAGGAGAGACGGGATCCGGTCGGCAGTAGAGAACCGTTCGACGGTGACGGCTTCGCCGGCTGACAGGACGCGGACATCGGCCGCCATTTCGACGACGCCGTCGGCGTACGCCAGACTCGTCGTCGCGCCACTGCCCCGATCGACGGGATACGCCAGCCGGTCGCCCGCGCCGTCGACGACCAGGCCGACCGGCAGGGCACGGTGACGCCCCTCGGCGTAGCGTTGTTCGACCGCCAGCCGCGCAGTGACGGTGTCCGCCTCACGTTCGGTGCCGGCCCAGGAGCGCAGTGTCGGCGCGACCAGCAGGCGAAAGATCGACAGCGCCGAGACGGGATAGCCCGGCAACCCGACTAATGGGGTTCCGTTGTAGCGGCCGACGATCGTCGGCTTGCCGGGTTTGATCGCCACGCCGTGGATCGACAGCTCGCCGTCCGCCTCGACGATACGATAGAGGACGTCGCCGCTCCCGGCACTGGTCGAACCCGAGGTAAGCAGGAGGTCACAGTCGGCGGCCGCCCGTTCGAGCGTCTCACGGATCGCGGCCTCATCGTCGCCGACTGTCCCGAAGTCGGCCGGCTCACCGCCGGCCGCCCGGACTGCCGCCGCGAGCGTCGTCCCGTTGACGTCGTAGATCTGGCCGGCGCCGTGATCGAGTGTCGCGCCCGGCTCGACCAGTTCCTTGCCGGTCGAGATAACCGCCACTCGCGGCCGTGCCCGTACCGTGATCGACTCCCGGCCGATGGCCGCCAGCAGACCCAGCGTGCGCGGTGCGAGTCGGGTGCCCGCACTCAGCGCTCGGTCGCCGGCTGCCAGGTCGCTCCCCGCCGCCATCACGTTCGCCCCTGGCGCGACCGCGCGCTCGACCGCCACGTTCCCCTCGCGTGGCTCGCACCGCTCGATCATCACGACCGCGTCGGCCCCAGACGGGAGGACTGCACCGGTAGCGATCTCGACGGCCGTTCCCGGGTCGACCCGACAGTCCGGTCGCTCGCCGGCTGCGACCGACCCGGCAACGCTCAGTTCGACCGGGTCCGTCTCGCCGGCTCCGGTTGTGTCGGCTGCCCGCAATGCGTACCCGTCCTTGCTTGCTCTGTCGAACCCTGGGACGTCCATCGACGTGCCCACCGATTCGGCCAGCACTCGCCCCGTCGCATCATCAAGTGACACCGTCTCGCTCCGATCCGGGGCGTCGAAGGCCTCGATCAACGCCCGAGCCCGTTCCGGGGCGACAAGGTCGCGCATCTCCCGCCGATCAGTCATGGGGTCGCTTGGCCCTCGTAGCCGAAAAATACGCCGGTGAATATCGTCGTCCGAAACCGGTATGCCAGCAAGTTCAAGGGCAGCGATCCCCGGGATAGGGACAAATGAAGCCCGTCTCGATCGTCGGTCCCTCGGACGCAGGCAAGACAACGCTCGTCGAGGCGCTGTCCGCACGGCTTTCCGACCGTGGTCCCGTCGCGACTGTCAAGCACTTACAGTGTGCGCCCGACATCGACACGGACGGAAAGGACACCGCGCGCCACCGCAGTGCCGGGGCGGCGGAGACCTACGGTATCACCGACGACGGCGAATGGTTCGCCACGGGTGCCGACCGGTCGCTGACGGATGTCCTCGACGATCTCGCGCCCGACTACGACTACGTCCTGATCGAGGGGTACAGCGACATCGATCTCCCCGCTATCGAACTTGGCGGGCGTGACCACGCCGGTGAGACGCTGCTCGAAGCCCCGGAAGCCGATGCCGTCGATCTCGACGCAGCGGTCGCGGCCATCGAGGGCGTCGAACCCTACGAGACGCTCGACGCGCTGATCGCGCAGGCCCTCGACTCCGACCTGGCCGAGTTCGCCGGTGCGATCGCGACGTTCACCGGACGGGTGCGTACGAGAGAGGCCCCCGACGATCCCCGGACGGAATACCTCGCCTACGAGCGCTACGACGAGGTCGCCGCCGAGCGGATCGCGGCGATTCGGGAGTCGCTAACCGACCGCGATGGCGTCTTCGAGGTACTGATCCACCACCGGACGGGCGTCGTCGAGGCCGGCGAAGACGCAGTCTACGTCGTGGTGCTCGCTGGCCACCGCGCCGAGGCGTTCCGCGCGGTCGAAGACGCCATCGACCGTGTCAAGCAAGAAGTCCCGTTGTTCAAGAAGGAAGTCACTGTCGAGGACGATTTCTGGGCGCACGAGCGGTCGTGACAGCCCAAGATCACCGTGCTGTCCCAGACGACTGAGACTATGGCGGAACATGTTCATCGAGACCTTCGAGTGTCTGGAGAGGCAGTGATCGAGTATGTCGATTCGTTCGTATTTTCGGAAACGAGCGCTACAGAATCGATCGCGAGCCATCGTGAAGACAGTACTCTACCGGGCCGTCATGGTCTTGATCACGATCGTCGTGGCTCTGGTCGTGACCGGGCAGCTAGAGGAAGCACTGAGTATCGGTCTCGTCACGAACCTCGTCAAAACGGGGACCTACTACGGCTACGAGCGTCTCTGGGACAGGGTCGCCTGGGGGGTCGAGTCTTGACGTATGGTGACGGCTCCCAGTCTGATCCAGCTCAATCGCCCAATATCGAGCGATAGCATCGGGGGTCGACAGCAGTCACTATCAGATGAAGAGTCAGGTGACACGGGAAGGGACTACTCAGAAGTGTCGTCTCGAATGCGGACGACTCCTAATGCTCGGCGTGCCGTCTCGACATCGCCACCAGATGATTCGGCGACCTTTTCTGTGGTTGGAGCATTTCGCTGCTGTCCCATCGTGCTGAATGATAGTTCGTTTTGTAATATAAACGTTCGGTCGTCCCCGCTGCAACTCCCGACTACCACTCTTCCACCGTCACCGTCTCGCCCGCGGCGTACCCCTCGACGGACTCGGGAACGACTACCCAGCCGTCGGCGTCTGTAACACTCGAAAGTACGCTCGCTCCGGCGACTCGGAGCGGTTCGATACGATCGGGTTCTCCCTCGACATCGCTCACTCTGGCGAACGTTCGGACGCCCGGTTCGCTGGCAATCTTGCCCGCGAGCGTCGCCTCGCGGGTGTGGATTGTGGGCAGGTCGTATCCGCCGGCTGCGGCAACTGCCGGTCTGAGGAGTTGCGTGGCGGTCACGTACGCCGAGACCGGGTAGCCCGGCAGCACGACCACCGTGGTTCCGTCGACAGCACCGACCCCGACAGGGTGGCCCGGTTGGATCGCGACGCCGTGGACGATCATCTCGCCACGCTCGGCGAGGACCGACGCCATCAGATCGCGTTCACCAACCGAGGACCCGCCGATGGTCACCACCAGATCCTGGTCGCGATCTCGCTCGATCGCTGCCGCGAGCTGATCGCGGTCGTCAGTGACGATCCCCCGTTCGATCGCCCGCCCACCCCATCGCTCGACCAGCGCCGCGACCATCCGACCGTTGGTCTCGACGACTTCGCCGGGGCCAGGGTCGGCGGGAACCAGCTCCTCACCAGTCGGAATCACGGCGACGGTTGGCGATTCCTGGACAGGAACCTCCCGCACGCCGGTCGAGGCCAGCAGCGCGACGTCGGCCGGTCCGAGCCGCCGCCCCGCCTCGAAGAGCTCTCGCCCGGCAGGCACGTCCTCACCGACCGACGAGACGTTCTCGCCCGACGCCACGGCTGCGCCGACGTCGATGTCGCCGTCCCGACCGGTGACGTCCTCTACCATCACGACCGCGTCGGCTTCCTCGGGAAGTGGTTGTCCGGTGTGGACGCGAATCGCTTCTCCAGGACCGAGTGACTCGCTCGCGACGGTGAGCCTGCGGGGCGACCGTTCGTCCGCGCCGTGCGTGTCGGCTGCCCGCACGGCGTAGCCATCCATCGCCGCACGTGCGTAGTGTGGGACCGCCCGGTTGGCCGCGACGGACTCCGTAAGAACCGCTCCATCCGCCTCGTCGATCGGCACGCGTGTAGTTCGCCCATGTGGAGAAATGCCGTCGAGCAACCGCTCGCGGGCCTCGGCGAGACGAGTCACCGACTGAAACCCGGAGCCATGATGATCAGCCATAGACGGACGGTCAGAGCCGGCGGATAAAAAGCGAGTCGGGAGCATGTTCAACCTCGCCGACCGCTTCGGGCGAAGTCTTACCCGCCACTGACCGGGGGAAACATCGCGAGTTCGTCTCCGTCGTCGACTGGGCGGTCCGACTCGAGGGGACGCTCGATATCGTCACCTTCGTGGAGCGTTCGGACGTGTTCGTAAGTCGATCCGTCGTCGTGAGCCTCCTCGGCGACCGCGGGATACGCTTCGAACAGCGCTTCGAGCGCGTCGGCGACGGTCGCGTTCCGAGGCACGCCGACAGTAACGTCGGTGTCACCGGCGGCCTCGCCGAGGGTCGCGAACAGTTTCCAGGTGACGTCCATACGTAGGGTGGGTGGCTGTGACGGAAAGAACGTTCCGGGCCCGAGTCTGGCCCGACCGCCGTTGCCGTCAGCCTCCGATTCGATAGCGTCCCCGTCGGATAGCTCTCGTGTGGCTCGTATCGGCAGCTCACTCCGCCGTAACGCTGCAGGAGTCTTCGTAGGTGACGTTCTCGAGTGACTGAATCTCGGAGTTCTCGCCACACAGGGGGCAGTCGGACCGGGCGTCGAACGGAATCGTCTCAGTCGTCAGCGACCGCGCGTCGTACTGGAGGAGCCGTCCGACCAGCGAGTCACCGATCCCGAGTAACTGTTTGATCGCTTCGGTCGCCTGAATAGTTCCGATCGTCCCGGGCAACACCCCCAGGACGCCCGCAGTCGCACAGTCCGGGACGGCACCGTCGGGCGGCGCTTCGGGGAAGAGACACCGGTAGCAGGGTCCTGAGCCGTCGAACGTCGTAACCTGCCCTTCGAAGCGATACACCGCCCCGTGCACTAACGGCGTTTCGGCGAGAGCGCACGCGTCGTTGAGGAGATATCTCGTCGGGAAATTGTCGGACGCATCCACGACCACGTCGTAGTCCTCGATCAGTGCCGTGGCGTCGTCCGGCCCGAGGGTGATTTCGTGCGTCTCGACCGTCACGTCCGGATTGAGGTCGGCGACGAACTCGGCCGCGCTGTCGACCTTGGGGCGACCGATGTCGTCGGTTCCGTGGATCACCTGCCGCTGGAGGTTGCTCCGCTCGACGACGTCGCCGTCGACGAGTCCGAGTCGACCGACGCCTGCCGCCGCCAGGTACTGCGTCACGGGTGACCCGAGACCACCGACGCCGACGACGAGTACTGACCCCCCGCGCAGTTGTGCCTGTCCCGCCGGGCCCACGTCGTCCATGACGATCTGGCGGGCATACCGGTCGAGAGTCTCCGGGTCGAGGTCCGGGTTCGACATACCGAGGTGTACCTGACCCACAGTCAAAAACACCTCGTTCAACCCCGTCACCGTCGACTGCTGCGTTGCGGTACGCTGTCACCTGGGGTTCACTCTTTGACCTTTTCGAGGACCCGTACTTCCTCGATCGCCGTCTCGGGGTACTGCCCAGCGTCGTCTTTTTCCATGGCTTTGACCATGTCCCAGACGACGTTGAGCCCGGTTGTCACGCCCTCCAGCGCTTCCATCTCGCAACCGGTCGGACCGACCGTCTCGACGGTGACAGTAAGTTCGACGCCCCGATCGTCCAGTGAGAACTCGGTGTCGACGTTGGTGACTGGAATCTGGTGACACAGCGGAATCGTCTCCCAGGTGTGCTTGACGGCCTGGATCGCGCCGACTCGCGCCGTCGCGAGGACGTCACCCTTTCCGACGCGGTTCTCGCGGATCGCCTCGACCGTCGCCGGCTTGAGGCGAATTCGCCCACGCGCGACAGCGCGGCGCTCGCTGTCGACTTTCTCACCGACATCGACCATCTGTGCGCCCCCCGTCTCGTCGACGTGTGTGAGGTCCTCGTCTGTACCCTCGCTCATGGTTGTCCTCCATGAGCGTCCTGGCTGCTCGCGTCCGTTCCGTCGTTGCTATCGCTGCCATTGTCGAGCAAACCGACCACGTGGCCGACGACGGGAACGACCAGTTCGCTGACTCCGAAGCGGGCCGCCGATTCACTTCCTGGCAGACAGAAGACCGGGACGCCCTCGATGACCCCGGCTTTCGCCCGGGTGAGCATCCCGTGCGGTCCCACTTGCTCGATCGATCGGGCCCGGAACCGCTCGCCGAATCCCGGAATCTCCCTGTCGAAGAGCGCCTCAAGTGCGTCGGGCGTCACGTCGTCCGCCGTCAAACCCGTCCCTCCTGTCGTGACGATGGCGTCTACCTCGTCATCGAGGAACGTCCGTACGCCGCCCCGGATCGCATCTTCGTCGTCCGTGACGAGGTCACGAACCTGGACCATATGGCCTGCCGATTCGATCGCCTCGACGATCGCGTCCCCGCTCTCGTCGCTCCCTAGCGTCCGGCTGGATGAGACGGTCAGGACGCCAAACGAGACGCACGCGAGGTCGTCACTGTGGTGTTCGTGCGAGCTGCCATGGGTGTGGTCTGTCTCGTAGTTGTCGCGTGTCATTGGTATTCGGTCTGTGGGGGACGGGAGTGAACTGGCTTAATCATCGTCGGCCGCCGCGACCGGTCGATCGACGTCGGCCTCGTTTCGGACCCACTCGCCGTCCGCTTCGATCATGTACTCGCCGTAGAAGGGGACACGGTTCGCGACAGTCTCCCGGAAGGTCGCTCGAATCTCCTCGCGGGACATCCCTCCCATCGAGCGGTGGTCGTCGTGGCGGTTGAGACAGCCTTTGAACTGACCGTCGTGGGTCACGCGAACGCGATGGCAGTTGGCACAGAACTGCGGATTCTCGACGGGGTCGACGATCTCGACCATGCCGTCTCCCGACGCCGGGCCGTCGGGATCACCGTTGCCGATCGACGGCGTCTCCGCGTCGCCACTCTCGGTGACATAGTAGCGTTGCCGGTCGTGCATCTCGCGACGTTCGACTCGAGTAGCCCGCTCGGCCAGCCACTCGTGTACCCGGTCGATCTCGATCGCCCATTCGGGGTGGCCCGCGATCTCCGGCATGTACTCGATGAGTTGGAGCTGAAGCCCGTCGTTTTTCCCAACGTGGTCGACCATCCGTGGGACGTATTCCGCGGTCGGTTCCATCACGACCATGTTGAGCTTGACCGGTGTAAGTCCGGCAGCGAGGGCTGCTTCGACACCCTCGATGACCCTGTCGTACGCGCCGCTCTGTGTCAATTCCGCGAACGCCGCCGGATCGATGGCGTCCTGTGAGACGTTGACGCGTTCGAGACCGGCGTCCGCGAGGGCTTCGGCCCGATCCGGCAGGAACGTCCCGTTGGTCGTCAGCGAAACGTCCATGCCTTCGGGGACGCGGCGGACGATCTCGGCAAGGTCCTGGCGGAGCATCGGTTCTCCGCCCGTGAACTTCACCTTCTCAATATCGAATTCCTGAACGACCTCGAGGAGGCGAATGACTTCATCAGTCGTCATTTCTTCGCCGTGCGGTTCCATCGGCCCCCGCGTATCACCGAGCCCCTCGTTGTGACAGTAGACACAGTCGAAGTTACAGCGGTCGGTCAACGACACGCGAATGCCGGTGACCGCCCGGCCGTGTTCGTCTTCGAGGGGCACAGTCAGCATATCTCGTCGAAGACAGTTTAAAGCTTTTGTGCGTCCTAATTCTCCGAAATACGGACGCCTCGACGGGGAATCACGTCAGAAGCATAGCTCCCCGGGTCACTCGATAGCGTGGATTCACTTCCCAATGCAGCCTCCACAATTTTTATATCCGTGACTCTCTTCGCATGTTTTAGGGAAGGGTAAAGCGCCACGCTGTCGATACAAGTCTGTGGGCATGTTTCCGAGGGTTGGATCGGGTAACTTAGTGGATCTACTAGGGTTCTTTTAGCAATCGAGCGTGGACGATGGCCTCAAGTTCTTCGTGAATGGCGTCGACGTCGACGTCGTCGGCGGTTGCCCGTCGGAACAGACTACCCAGCATAACGGTCAACAGGAACTCCGCAGTCCGATCGGTGTTCACTTCACGGAACACGCCTGCTTCGATGCCCCGTTCGATGACTCTCGAAAGGCGTTCGTGCATCGACCCGTCCATATCTGTGAAGCGCTCGCGGTAGGCCTCGTCGTAAGTTCCCTGCGAACGGAGTTCTACGTAGGGACGACCGGACTGGACATCGACATCTCCCCCCACTGGGGGCAACGACCCGTCGCCTAACCCATACAGTCCGAAGTCGACGTACGTCCAGAGCGCGTCGAGCGGATCAGCGTCGTTCTCGATCCCCTCTAGTGGATCACCGTACCGGGCGAGCATCGTATCGAGGAATGCAAGCAGCAGGTCGTCCTTGTCGTCGAAAAAGTGATAGAACGAGGACTTGCTGAGATCGGCGTTCTCGGCGATTCGCTGGATAGACAGGCCCGCGAAGCCGTATTCCTGGATCGTCTGGAAGGTCGCCTGCATGATTCGTTCATGTGTATCCGCGGGTTCACCGGCGAACGGAGAACCCCTCTCGTCTGAGTCAGTCATACCGAACGATTATTCGGCGACCGGTGATATATGTCCGGTTTCCAGTTCCGAGACCGCTCAGGAACCCGACTAGCCCGCCATGGCAAGAATTATGAGATTGGCGAACGAACGTTCGGTACACAATGACTGAACGATCGTTCGGTAGCACAGCGAGACTGGCTGGGGGTACGCTTCGATGACGCCCGATGTTGCCCGGGCCATCGCGGACAACGCACGGATCGTCATCGCCGTCATGCTCGTCGCGTCAGTCGTCGTCGGGGCCGGTGTGACGATGCTCGATCGATCGACCTCGCTCGATCAGTTCCAGACGGACGCCGACGAAGCCGACGCGTTAGATTACGCCGACGCGAACTTCTCGTCGGGAACGGCAAATGCAACCCGCGCGCAGGTTATCGTCCAGGACGACGACATCCTCGATCGGGAGACACTTCTCGCGATGCTCGAATACGAGCAGTCTCTGCGTCGCAACGAGACAGTCAACGAGACGCTTGCCGACGAAAACCCGACAGCCAGCGTCGCCCAAGGGCTCGCGATGGCGTCGATTCGCGAGAGCCAGTTTGAAGAGATCCAGGAACGACAGCGCGAACTCAACGAAACGAGAGCTGCACTCCACGAGACACTGGCGTCCCTCGTCGCAAACCCGAATGCGAGTGTTCGTCCGGCATTCGAGCGTGTCGATGCCAACACCTCCGTGAATCTCACTGAAGACGACTACACACTGTTTGTAGAGACAGTCGAGGAGCGCCGTGCTTTACAGGCGAACACAACTCGTGATGAGGCGAACGGAACGGAGCCGGCCGATAGCGCGAACGAGACGGACACTGTTGCGGACCGCAACCAGCGCATCCTCGCTGAGGAGTACGCAGCACTCGAAGACGATCGGGCAGCCATCGCGGATCTCGATCCCAGTCTCGACGAGCAGATCGAAGCACTCCGAGCGCTGGACGATTCACAGATCGAGGCTCTCACAGCGGATGTTCTCGCCGAGAATGCGAGTCAGTCCACCCAAGCGCTGGCGTTCATGCCGGCGTACTACGAGCCGGGTTCCACGGACGTGAACGCCACGTTACTGGTCGTTACCCAGGAGAGTCCCGGCGGTTCGTTCGCGCCGGGCGACGCTCCCGAAGAGATCGAAGACGCACAGGCCGCGATCGGCGATCTCGCTCCCGGGGACGGTTCGATGTCCGTCCTCGTCTACGGTGACGGAATCGTCTCGACCGAGATCATGGATTCGATGACCGACAGCGTCCTGCTGGTCGGTCCGCTCGCCGCGGCGTTCGTCCTGTTCGTCCTCGT
>ENA-ORDC01000735-ORDC01000735.1-marine-metagenome-genome-assembly--contig:-NODE-735-length-29026-cov-9.516149_pt1 | contig 29026 bp, 28 predicted proteins | sample MGYA00237783_ERZ508515 | MGnify/ENA primary metagenome ERZ508515 (study PRJEB26186, sample SAMN06268792) | marine metagenome | isolation source: Eden Landing Ponds, San Francisco, CA, USA | place... | reverse complement strand
GCTTCGAGGAGGTGGACAACGACTTCCGTATCCGTCTCGCTTCGGAATTCGTGATCGGACAACTCCGCTCGGAGGTCGTCGTAGTTCGCGATGATGCCGTTATGGACGACGGCCACCCTGTTCGCGCAGTCGGTGTGGGGATGGGCGTTCGCTTCGGTCGGCTTCCCGTGCGTACTCCAGCGCGTGTGGCCGATGCCACAGGTCTGTGGCGTCTCCGCAGGGAACTCCAGGTCCCCGATGAGGCCAGCCTGTTTGAACACCGAGAGCTGATCGTCGACGAGCCCGATCCCCGCCGAATCGTAGCCGCGATACTCCAGTTTCTGGAGGCCTGCCACGAGCCGTGGCTGGGCCTGCTCCGTGCCGACGTAGCCGATGATACCACACATATTAGCCCCTCCTGACCGTCTCGCCGGAATCGATCCGTCCCTGCAGGACCGTTCCGCTATCCGCCAGTACCTCTCGACCGACGATGGCTCCAGGCGTGACGGTGACGTTCCCGCGCAACGTCGCCCGGTCGGCCACGACGCCGCCGAGGTCGACGTTCCGGTGGACGGTGTCGTCGACGACGACCTGCGCAGGCCCGCCCTCGACGGCGACGTTCGGCCCGATGGCGGCCGCTTCGCCGACGAAGCAGTCGTGCAGTACGGCGCCGTTTCCGACGCGACCGCCGTCCATCACGATACAGTTCGAAAGCACCGCGTTCGCGCCGATGTGGACGTTGTGACCGAGCGCCGTGCCAGGCAGTACGGTTGCGTTCGGGCCGACGGTCGCGCCCGTATCGATGGCAACGGCGTCGGAGACGGCTGCGGTCTCGTGAACGCCATCGTGCTCGGCTGGCGTTTCGCGCTGACTCAGCAGTGTCGCATTGGTCGAGAGTACGTCCCAGGGATAGGTGAGGTCCTGCCAGGCGCCGCGGTGGAGGACCGCCGACAGCGTCCCCTGGTCGGACAGTCGCTGCAGCGCGGTCGCCATCCCGAAGTCACTGTCCTCGCTCTCGGGAATCGTACGAATCACGTCGAAAACGCGGTCATCAAAGACGTACGCGCCGCCGTTGACGAGAAATGGCGGATCGTCGGTCGGGACTCGCGACACGCTTCGGACGGCCTCGCCGTCCACCTCGACGGCCTGCCCCGCGCTGAGTTGCCCGAACTTCGGCCCCTCTGGGATACCGAGCGTCCGGGCACGCTCGGGGTCGAACGCCTGCTCGCGGGCGAGGACCGCCTCGTCGGTCCGTTCGACGTCGTACTCCCGTTCCAGCAGCCCCGCGAGGCCGTCGACGAGCCCCTCGCGGTCCGCCGGGGCAGGGAAGGCCGCCCGGCCCGCCGCACGGGTGCCGTTCTCGTCCGTTTCGAACGCCAGCGTCGCACGCTCGACGGCGTCACGGGTCGCCTCGGCGTCGATACCCTGTGCCTCGGCGAGCAACTCGGCCGGGAACGGCGTGACGGTGATGGCGTCGGCGTCCAGCGTGGCGGCCTCGTCGTCGCCCAACGCTCGCGCCCGGTCGCCGAGGCGGACCCCGTCGTCGACCGGCCCGAGGACGGCTTCGAGCGTCTCGACGAGCGCGAGCGAGACGCCGGTCGTCTCGCGGACCCACGTCTCGCTCACGACGCGGTAGCCCAGGTCGGCGACGACCCGCTCGACGGCCGGTACCTCGCCATCGACGAGCGCCCGGGTCGCGGCGCTCTCCTCGAAGGCGGACCGGAGGACCGCCCGTCCCGCCTCGGAGTCGGGATGCGGCATGTCGTCGAGACACCAGTCGGCGGCGACGTGGCCGACCGCCCAGTCCGTCTCGCGAGCGACCCGCTCGAAGCGCGGCGCGTAGTGGCCGCCGCCGAGACCGAGGAGGTGTCTGCGGCCCGGGTCGTCGTGGTCACCTTCGACTGTCGCGCGCTGTTCTGCGGGCAGGTCGGCGCCGACGCCACGCAGGTCGAGGATCGCCCGTGCGACGGCGCGAGCGCCCGCTGGATCCGCCCACTCGGTCTCACCGCTCCCGAGTTCGACGAACATCGAGGGGGCGCCCACGTCGGTCGGCCCGTGGTGGGTACACTCCATGCCGACGTCGTAGTCCTCCGGTGCGTGCTCGGCGAGTGCAGCGAGCACCTGTTTGTGAGCCCCGGGGCAGGCCCGCGCGAGGGCACCGTCCGCACCGCCGAAGTCTGCCGGGCCGAAGTTGCCGGTGTGGTGAGCGGTCAACAACGCGCCAGTCTCGCCGGCGTGCCGGGAGGCGAAGACGAGCAACGCCGGAGACAGGTCCGGCCCGTCCGCGACGTGTCCGAATCGCTCGGCGACACCCTCGGTTTCGAGGTGGAGCGCGTCGAATTCGCGGAGTTCGACGGTGCCTTCGGCTGTTTCGTCACCGGGATCGCCCCGACCCAGGCGGTAGACGGTCCCACCGCCCTCGGCGTCGGCGTGCGTCGAGTCGGCGTGTTCGGTCCAGTCTGCCAGGTCGTGCAGGTGATCCCCGATGTGCACAGAGGCGGAGTCGGCCCGGGAGACGACGATAGCGAGCATCAGTCACCGAACTCGGGGTGGATCGGGTCGCGTCCGACGGCGGTCCGTCCGGCGTCGGCGGCGAGGCCGAGCATGCGTTTCAGCGCCTCACGGCGGTAGACGAACAGTCCGGTGCCGAGGAGGACGTAGATCACGGTGTAGATGATCAGCACGTCCTGGGTGGGTTTCGCGAGCGGCAGCGTGAGCCACTCGCGGATGACCGCGAACTCGATGAGGACTTGCGAGATGAAGAGAGCGAAGATCACCACCGCCTCGCGGACGCTGATCTCGAAGTTGACGAGGATAGCCAGCGCGAAATACGACTGTGCGGCGGTGATCCAGATCTCGGCGGCCTGTTTCGAGTCGAAGGGGAGGACCCCGTACTGGCCGTAGGCGAGCGAGAACACGACCGAGAGCGTCCCGATGAGTAGCGTCCACTGGTTGAGTTTCGAGGAGATGAGCGCGTTGAACCCCGCCGTCGAGCGCGCCTTGTTGACGAGGACGACCACGACGATGAGTTCGGGCGACTCACTCGCCAGCGGCGCGATCCACTGGATCATGAAAAACTCGGGGATGCCGACGTTCTGACCGATTATCTCCAGGCCGTGAGCGAACGGTTCGACGGCGGTGAATATCATCGCACCCGAGTAGCCAAAGAGCGTGAGCACCACCAGCGGCCGCCAGGGGAGCGACCAGGCCTGGAAGTACTGCGGGACGCCGACGTGTTCCTCCTCGGCGTCGACGTCACCGCGGATGATGATGATGATGTAGGTGAGATAGAGGCCGACCAGCAACGCCGTGTCGACCGCGTCGATGCCGCCACCCAGCGGGACGAAAAAGGCCCACGCGGTCGCGAGAAAGAGGAAAGCGACCTCCGTGGCGATACCGCGGTCCAGCGTCACGGCGTCGGCGAGGAACCCTTCGCGGTCGCGGACCGCGGGGTCTCGCGTCTGGTGGGCGCGATAGACGGTAAAGAGCGCGATGCCGGCCCAGCCGATCCCGATGAGGATACGGTTGGCGCCGGTCATGTTCGCGACCGCGAGGTTGGCGCTGTGACAGGCCTCGGCCAGTTGCGTCTCACCGGCCTCGATGGTGGCCGCAGACAGCTGGTTACAGGCCTCGGTCGTCGCGCCCCCGGCACCGGCGTTCCAGGCGTAGAGGGCGTCGACTGCGTACTCGGGCGCGACCGCGAGGATCGCGAGCACTGCGATGGCGAAGGCTCGCGGGACGTCTTTCTCCGCGGTCTCGGCACCCCAGGCGAGGAGGAAAGAGGCACCGAGTACCGCGACCCCGGTGATAGTGACCTCGGGGACCGTCCCGAAGTGGATCGGGCCGCCGACGAGGTCCATACCGAGCAAGCGCGAGTCGTAGTAGCTGAGTAGATTGTAGAGTTGCGTGCCCGTCCAGGGCACCGTCAGCGCGACCGCGTAGGCGACCTGGGCGAGCGGATGGCGGAGTCGGCTCACTACTCCATGGGTGGTCAGGTCGGTATGAAATAGTTGCGAAAGCCCCCCGTCAATCCCCGTTTCGTCACGGCCGCTCCGGCCAATTTCCGTTCGTCACACCGGAACACATCGATTATCAACGGGGCCCGTCTGGTGGGGCACATGGACGTCTACGGACTCATCGGCAACCCGGTCGGCCACTCGCTGTCGCCACCGATGCACGAGGCGGGGTACGAGGCACTCGACATAGACGCCCGGTACGTCACGTTCGAACCGCCCGCGGACGGCGCCGCGGCCGCCATCGAGGGGGCCGAGGCGCTCGGGATCGCCGGTCTCAACGTGACGATCCCGTTCAAACAGGACGCCCTCGACGCGGTCGACCCCGACCCGCTCGCGGCCCGCATCGGCGCCGTCAACACCGTCGATTTCTCCGGCGAACGCCCGACAGGGTACAACACCGACGCCGCCGGGGCGGTTCGCGCGCTCCGGGACGGCGGCGTTTCGCTCTCGGGAACGGCGGTCGTCGTCGGCGCCGGCGGCGCCGGGCGAGCGGTCGCGTTCGCCCTCGCCGACGAGGGAATGGCCGTCCGGATCGCGAACCGTACTGAATCCAAAGCGGACGCGCTCGCTGCAGACGTCCACGAGGGGGGCGACAGCGGCACAGAGGGTGACGACGCCGACCACCCCAGCCCGGACGCGACCGGTCACGGGCTGGACGAACTCGACGCGCTCCTCGCGGACGCGGACGTGCTGGTCAACGCGACGAGCGTCGGGATGGAGGAAGACGCGACGCCAGTGCCGGCCGAGGCGCTCCACGCCGATCTAGGTGTGCTCGACGCCGTCTACCGTCCGCTGGAGACGCGCTTGCTCCAAGACGCGGCGGCGGCCGGGGCGACGACGGTCGACGGCGCGCGCATGCTCCTCTACCAGGGTGTCGTCGCGTTCGAGCAGTGGACGGGCCGGGACGCGCCGGTGGCGGCGATGGACGAGGCGCTCCGGTCGCGACTGTGACACCGCACAACCGCGTTCGCGCCACGCCGATAACAAAGTGAACTACCCCACCCTACTCAGCCGCTTGCGCGGCTTCGTTGAGGGTGGGGCTTCCGTGCTCTCGCAATGGACTTTCTGTTTCTACGACAGTGTTTGCAAGCAGTGCATCCCGATAACGCCTCCCCGCAGGGACACCAGTCTCCACAGACGTTACTTCGGACTGTCCCAGCCCTAACTCAGATTGCTCGAACGCCACTCCCAATTGCTGCAAGCCACGCTGGTGGACTTCTAACGATGCGTTGTGGTCGCGATCAGCCGTGAACCCACAACTCGGACAGGAGTGCTCACGCACCCACAACGGCTTGTCAGACTCAACCCCACAGTTCGCGCACTGTTTCGTCGTTCCAGCAGGGTCAACGAGAACCACGTGACACCCGTTTTTCTCGCCGTGTCGTTTGAACGCTCGGAGTGTCGCACGCCACGACATCGCAGCGATGTTCCGAGCGTTCCTGTCCTGCTGTGTCATCGAAGCCACGTCTAAGTCTTCGAGGAACACAGCGTCGTACTCTTGTGTGTACCAGCACGCCAGCTTCTCCCGATAATCCTCGCGGCGGTTCTTCAACCGCTCGTACGCCCGTGCAAGCGACTTCCTGGCTTTGCTCCAGTTCGCTGAGTCGTGTTGCTTGCGGGAGAGCGAGCGATGCCGCTTCTCAATACGTTCACGGCCATCATGTTCGTCCAACCGAGCAAACGCTCGGTTTTCGGAGTCGTGAACGAACTTCGTGATACCGAGATCAATTCCGACAGTATCTTCCACGTCGATGTCTTCCACCTCGGGCTTTTCCGGATAGGCAGCATCGTACGTGACCACGATACTCACCGTCCAGTCACCCGTTTTCTGCTTTTTCAGGATGACTTCGTTGATGTCAGCTTTGCTTGGGAGTGGTCGATGGTAGTTAACGTGGAACCGTCCTATCTTGGAGAAGTTCACGACAGCATGACCAGTCCGACCCGTGTTACTATCCACGTCAAAGCCTGACTGGTTATACGTGATGCTACGGTACTCTCGCGGGCGCTTCCACTTGAGCGTTCCAACGTTGAAGCCGCGTTCTTTCAGGGAGTCGAGGACGCTCTCACCGTTCTTGATGCGGCGCACGGCCATTTGCAGGCACTTCGAATACACGTTACTCCACTCAGACCATTCTCGCTTCCAGTCAGGAAGCTTGTTCTGCATCGTCGTATACGATGGCTTGTCGTGGAGTGGAGCAGGATGGTACTCTTGGGTGAGCGCGTGGTTGTACACTTCTCGGCAGGTTTGAATCGCATTCCAGGCACTCTCGCCAGTCGAAGCGTCCTCGGGTCTGGCAGCGTACTGGAACGCTTCTTCGACCACTAGTTACATGTTCGTCATGTCTAGGCATGAACTTTTTGGCTTCAGTGAGCGGGCGGCTGTATCTCTACCCTACTCGATCACTCCACTTTCGTCCGCCCCTTGGGGAAAGAGACGTAGCCTGCGGGAGTTAAGTACCGGGCGTCCAAGGTGTCAGTATGGGATTCATCGAGCGCATCAAATCCGCTCTCGGGCTCGGGACGTCCACGTCGTCGCCCGGTTCGACGTCCAGCGCGAACCGAGGTGCCGACGACGAGTCGGGTGCGGGAGGCGAACCGACGCCGGTCTCCGAGATCGAAGGTGACGACGAAGTCGAAGTCGCACAGACGGTCGTCGACCCGGGCGACCGGGGAACCGACGACGTCGACGTGACCGTCGAACACGAACCCGACACCCGCTCCGAGGACGCGGTCAAGGGTACCGACACCGCTGGCACGGGGACCAGCGCCGACATCGAACCAGCCGAGGCAGCGACCGGGGAGTCGAGCACCGAGACTGGCGTCGATGCCGACGAAACCGGGACCGAAGTCGATACCACCGAAACCGACGCGGAGTCCGCCGGCGACACGACCGGCCAATCCACCGACACGGACGCCGATACCGACACGACCAGCCAGTCGGCCGACACAGACGCCGATACCGACACGACCAGCCCGTCTGCCGACCCGGACACCGACACCGAAGTTCCCGCCGCGGACCTCGAAGAACTCAAAGGTATCGGGCCAGCCTACGCCGGGCGGTTGCGCGAGGCCGGCATCGAGGACGTCGCGGCGCTGGCGGCGGCCGACGCCGCCGACCTCGCCGAGCGGACCGACATCGCCGAGGGGCGACTGCAGACGTTCGTCGAGCGCGCTGCCGAGAAGTAGCGTTGCCACACCACGGTGAACGGGCCGAGGAACGAGCCCGTAAACGGACCGGAGAACGAGGCCACAACCGGACGCGGACGCCGGCCGCAGGATTTGTCGCCGACCGCAAGACCGTTAGTCGTCTCGCTCCTTGGGGCCCGTAATGGATCCGTGGGTGGTGACCGACCGGTCGTCGTTCGAGGCCGTCGCCAGCGACGCCGATTCCGGGGCGCGCGCCCCGGTCGAGGTCCGCGTCGACGTCACCGACCCCTTCGACGCCTACCGCCGCGCTCGTGACGGACGAGGCGGGTTCTACCTCGAAACGACCGGCGGCCAGGAGGGCTGGAGCTACTTCGCGGTTACGGCGACGGACCGCCTGACGGTCGGCCCAGACGACGGATCGGCCATCGCCGCGCTGGTCGACCGTCTCGACGACGAGACGCTCGTCCGCGGTGACTGTGACGTCCCCTACCCCTGTGGCGCCGTCGGCTGGCTCTCCTACGACGTCGCCCGCGAACTCGAGGACCTCCCCGACAGCGCCGCTCGCGACCGCGACCTGCCCCGACTGCAGATCGGCGTCTACGACTGTGTCGCCGCCTGGCCGGAACCGCGGTCGACCGGCGGGGCCGGGGATGGAGAGCGGACAGAGACCACCGTGCGAGTGACAGCCTGCCCCCGACTCGACGAACACCCCGACGCCGCGAGCGCCTACGAGGCGGGCCGCGAGCGGGCACTCGACCTGGCGCGGGCGGCCGTCGAGGGCGACCCCGCGGTGGGCGATCCACCCGTGGAAGCCGACGAGGCACGCTTCGAGAGCGACTGCGGCCGGGCGGCCTTCGCCGACCGCGTCCGCCGCGTCAAGGAGTACGTTCGCGACGGCGACACCTTCCAGGCGAACGTCTCCCAGCGTCTGCGCGCACCGGCGGCCGTCCACCCCGTCGCGGCCTTCCAGGCGCTTCGCGAGGTGAACCCGGCGCCCTACTCGGGGCTACTGGAGTTTCCGGGCGTGGACCTGGTGAGTGCGAGCCCCGAGTTGCTCCTCCACCGCGACGAGGACCGCCTCCTGACCGAACCCATCGCCGGGACCCGCCCCAGAGGAGACACCGACGACGAGGACGACTTTTTCGAAGAAGACATGCTCGGCGACGAGAAGGAACGCGCCGAGCACGCGATGCTCGTGGACCTGGAGCGCAACGACCTCGGGAAAGTCAGCGCGTACGGCACCGTCGAGGTCAGCGAGTACCGCCGCGTCGACCGTTACTCGGAGGTGATGCACCTCGTCTCACTCGTCGAGGGACGCCTCCACGAGGACTACGACCTGGGCGACGCCGTCGCGGCGACGTTCCCCGGCGGGACGATCACCGGCGCGCCCAAACCCCGGACGATGGAGATCATCGACGAGGTCGAGGCCACACGACGAGGCCCCTACACCGGGAGTATGGCCGTCTTCGGCTTCGACGGGCGGGCGACACTGAACATCGTCATCCGGACGCTGGTGCGCTACGGCGAGGAGTATCACCTCCGGGTCGGCGCCGGTATCGTCCACGACTCCGTGCCCGACCGCGAGTACGAGGAGACACTCGACAAGGGCCGCGCGCTCGTGACCGCCGTCGACGAGGCGCTGGGCGAGCGCGCCGCGTTCACGCTGGAGGACGACGAATGAGAGTCCTCGTCGTCGACAACTACGATTCGTTCGCGTACAACCTCGTCCAGTACGTCGGCGAGGTGGTGACGACCGACGGCTGGCTCCCCGAAGTCACGGACGGCGAGGTGCTCGTCCGACGCAACGACGCCGTCGACGTCCCCGGCATCCGGGATCTGGACCCCGACGCCATCGTCGTCTCGCCGGGGCCGGGTACGCCACAGGAGGCGGGCGTGTCGATGCCGATATTCGCCGACCTGGAGTGCCCGACGCTTGGAGTCTGTCTCGGCCACCAGGCGCTGTGTGCCGCGGCCGGCGCGCCCGTCGGCCACGCCGAGGCGGTCGTCCACGGGAAGTTCTCCCCCGTCGACCACGACGGCCGCGGCATCTTCAGGGACCTCCCGAACGGCTTCCAGGTCGGGCGCTATCACTCGCTGGCCGTCGAACGCGAGGACCTGCCCGACGTCCTCGAAGAGTCCGCCCATACCGACGACGAGGCGGGCGTCGTCATGGGCGTGCGCCACCGCGAGCGCCCGCACGTCGGCGTCCAGTTCCACCCCGAGAGCATCCTCACGGACAACGGGAAAGAGATGATAGAGACCTTCTGTCGCATGGCGCTGGAGGGAGAACTGTGAGCGACGGGGAGCCACCAGCGGGTGCTTCGGAGGCAGACTCCGGGGGGGGCTCCCCCGGCGAGCGACTGTTCCACGTCGACGGCGAGGTGGTCCCCGAGAGCGAGGCGACCGTCTCCGTCCGCGACCGGGGATTCATGTACGGCGACGGAGTCTTCGAGACGCTTCGCGTCTACGGGGGCGACCCCTTCGAGTGGGCGAGTCACCGCGAGCGCCTCGGACGTGCCGCCGAACGACTGGGTCTCGGTGACGCTATCCCGGCCGACCTCCGCGAGCGGGTCGAGGAAACCCTCGAAGCCAACGACCTCGCGGAGGCGTACCTGAAGGTGTCGGTGACGCGGGGCGCCCAGCCCGGCACCCTCACGCCGGACCCCGACGTCGACCCGACAGTCGTGGTCTACGTCTCCGAACTTCCCCGTGGCGGCGTCGACGGCGACTCGGTCTGGGACGGCCCAGCGACGGTCCAGACGGTCCGGGCCCGGCGAGCGCCCGATTCTGCGCTCCCCGCGGACGGCAAGACCCACAACTACCTCCCGAGTATCCTGGCGCGACTCGAACTCCAGCGGTCGGCGACCGACGAGTTCGCGGCCGACGAGGCGCTCGTCCGCACGACCGACGATGCGCTCGCCTGTGGCGCGGCGAGCAACGTCTTCTTCGTCGACGGCGGGACGCTCAAGACGCCGACGACCGACCTGCCGATACTCCCCGGCGTGACGCGCTCGGTCGTGCTCGGTCTCGCCGCCAGCGAGGACTTCCCCGTCGAACAGGGTCGCTACGGCGTCGCCGACCTTCGGGACGCTGACGAAGCGTTCCTGACGAACTCCACCTGGGAACTGCGACCGGTCGGGCGCGTCGACGGGCTCGACCTCCCGGTGGGCCCGATGACGAAACTCCTCGCACGACTGTTCGACGAGCGTATCGAACGCGAACATTACGACTGACCCGAATCTGATCCGGGTCGGTCGGTGTCACCTCGGCAGTGCCGGTTCCGCCGTCAGACGGTGTCAGCCGCACCGGCGTCGGTGTCGCTGTCAGACGGTGTCAGCCGCATCAGTGGCGCCGTCGGAGCCAGCCTCAGCCCGCGTCGCGCGCGTCGGCCGGTTCGTCGGCCCGCTCGACGCCGTCGACGTCGAGAACCAGGTCCGGGCCGAAGGCGCCGGCCGGTGTCTGGAAGCCAGTGGGTACGTTGCCGCCGAGGACCCGCTCGGCGACTTCGACCGCGGCGAGTTTCGTCAGCCGGTAGGTCTCGGGGCCGCGGAGTCGCGAAACCGCTCGCGTCCCGTCTTCGGCCACCACCTCGCCCCAGACGTAACTGGCACCGGCCTCGCGCGTTCGCTCGTCCGGGCCGTCGACGCGCCACTCGACCAGTCGTTCGAACGCGGACTGGACCGGCCCGGCGCTCAGGAGCGGCCCGAGGTGACGAGCGACGCGGACCGCCCTGACCGCTCCTGGAGTCGTCGCCATGTAGACGGTGACGTTCTGGATACCGGTCGTGTGATACGCGGTCGAGACGTCGCCCCACGGAACGGACATGCCGACGCGCTCGCCGTTGCCGAAGTCGATCCGGCGCGTGTCCGCCCCGACCGGAGCGCGCTCGATACGCCCCGCCCGGCGAACGGCACCGCTCGTCCCGACCCCCCGCAGGGCCGTCTTCGCCGTCCCCGGCGACAGCCCGCCCGCGGCCTCGAACCCGAGCGCGAGCCGGGCCGGGTCAGTGACCCGCCCGGAGAGGTGGGCTGCCAGACAGTCGGTTGGGACGACGTCGAACCCGACGCCCGGAAGGACCGTCACGTCGGCCTCGCGGGCCTGCCGGTCGCGTCCGGCGAGGGCCTCGAAGACCTCGATCTCGCCCGTGACGTCGAGGTAGTGGGTCCCCGTTCGCAGGCAGGCCTCGACCATCGAGTCGGCCGTGTCGGCGAACGGTCCCGCACAGTTGAGGACTGCCCGAACGTCCGCCAGGGCCAGGTCGAGCACTCTCGGTTCGTCGAGACCGACCACCTGCTGGTCGCAACCGAGTCGTCCCGCCTGGGCCTCGACCGCACCACGGTCCCGTCCTGCGACCACCACGTCGAGTCCACGGTCGACGGCCTCCCGGGCGACCAGTCGCCCCGTGTACCCGTACGAACCGTAGACCAGCAGGTCGGCCATACCCCGGGTTCGGGCGGTCGGCGATTAAGCGTTGGGCGGGGCGCTCTGTGTCCGAACTGATCAGACACGTGCTCTCGGAGTCGTGGGAGAGACACAGCGCGAGTCGGTCACCTGACTGCCTGAAAGCGCATCGACAGTCCGCAGATTCATGCGGGTTGGCTTCAAAGCGATACACATGAAATCAAGAAGAGAGCTTCTCGCGACAACTGCGGTGTCAGCGTCCCTCGGGGTGGCGGGTTGCGAGACGATTTCAGGCAATGGCGACGGCACAGACGACCAGGCCGCTGAAATCAGAGACGACGCCGAACGTCCGAACATCGTGTTCGTCTTCTCGGACGACCACGCGCTTCGTGGACTGAGTTGCTACGGCGGGAACATGCTCGAAACCCCGAACCTCGACCGGCTCGCGGGGGAGGGAGTCAGGTTCGACAACTGCTTCGTGACGAACTCCCTCTGTGCCCCCAGTCGTGCGTCGGTTATGACCGGGAAGTACAGCCACGAGAACGGCGTCAAGAGCAACGTCCTCTGGAGTCGCCAGCGTCCGTTCGACGGGTCGCAGATGACCGCACCCGGGAAACTCCGTCAAGCCGGCTACTCGACCATCCACATCGGCAAGTGGCACCTCGGGGGACAGCCGAGAAACTTCGACTACTGGAAGCGCCTCCCAGCCCAGGGCCGGTACAAGGACCCCATGTTCCTGGAGAAGCCCGAGGACAACAACAGACGGCCCAAGCGGATGGAGGAGGACGGGTACGTAACGGATCTTCTCACGTCGGAGACGATAGATGCCATCGAAGAACACCGGGGCGACTCCCCGTTCTTCCTCCAGTGTTGGCACAAGGCACCGCACAGGCGCTGGGTTCCCGACGAACGCCACGAGGACCTGTTCGAAGGTGAAACTATTCCGACGCCGCCGACTTTCGACGACGACTACGAAACCCGGTCCAGCGCCGCCAAACGAGCGCGGATGCGGGTCTCCGGCATGCCGGACTGGCGACACGAACAGCCCAAAGGGTTGTCCGACGAGGAGCGCAAGCACTGGAACTACCAGCAGTACATGAAAAACTACCTGCGGACAGTCAAGTCCCTGGACGAGAACATGGGTCGCCTCCTCGACTACCTCGACGAAGCAGGGCTCGCCGAGAACACCCTCGTCGTCTACGCCAGCGACAACGGCTTCTTCCTGGGTGAGCACGGCTACTACGACAAGCGGTTCATGTACGAGGAGTCGATCCGTATCCCGCTCCTGATGCGGTATCCTCCGTTGACCGACTCCGGAACGACGGAGGAACGAATGGCCCGAAACATCGACTTTGCCCCCACGTTCATGGACCTGGCCGGCGTCGACGTCCCCGACGCTGTACAGGGACGCAGCCTCCGTCCGCTCCTGGCCGGAACGGAAACCCCGGACTGGGAGCAACCCCTCTACTACCACTTCTACGAGTACCCCCTTCCCCATCAGGTCCACCGCCACTACGGGGTCCGCACCGACCGGTACAAGCTCATCTACTACTACCGGATAGACGAGTGGGAGCTGTTCGACCTGCAGCGCGACCCCAACGAACTCCAGAACGTCGTCGGCGACAGCGAGTACGCCGACGTCTTCAGTAGACTGAAAGACGAGCTCCGAGACCAACGTGCCAGGTACGGCGACGACACGGGAAAACCCGTGCCGGAGTAGGAGGCCGGTCCGAGTTTCGACCGCCGCGGCGTACGCACGTCCCAGCTGCGAGACGCTACCAGTGTCCGACACCCACGTTGGGCGGGCAACAGCCCCGCAACCGGGGGTTCCGACGGCCGAGATTCTTTCCCGACGGCAAACGAACGAGTCTTCGTGAGCGATTCCCCGTCGACCCCGCTGGAAGCCGCCGCGGTCGGTGTCCGCTTCCTGCTCGAACTCGGTGCGCTCGCCGCGGTCGGCTACTGGGGCGCCGGGACCTATCCGGGAATCGTCGGGTTCGCCGTCGGCGCGGGTGCGGCACTCGCGCTCGCGACAGCCTGGGGTGTGTTCGTCTCGCCGAAGGCCCCCTGGCGGCTCCCCGACCCCTGGCGGCTGGCCGCGGAACTGCTCGCGTTCGCGCTCGCGACGGTCGCACTCGCAGTCAGTGGACTGGCGCTCGCCGCGGCCGGCTATGCAGTCCTCGCCGTGGCCGACGAGGCACTCCTGATCGCCCGCGACCTGCGGTGACTGTCCGCGACCGGCGGTGCCGCCCAAACCGCCGAATACTTGCGCCAAACCGTGTCGTTGAAGCGACTCGGGCCGAACGGAGTGGCATGGAAACGGACGGTCACATCGCCGACCTGGCGGACGTGGCGACCGACGACACGCTGCTCTTTCGCGTGCGACCGACGGGCGAGGGCGCGGACGGGAGCAGTCGCCCGGGTGACGACGTCGACGAACGCGAGGCCGTCCTCCTGGGACTGGCCGACGAGGACGGCGAGGCGGCAGACTGCGAGGCGACAGACGGCGGCACGACCGACAGCGAGGGAGTCACGGAGGTGGCCTGCTGGCTCAACGTCTGTCAGCACATGACCCACATCCCGCTGGACAAGGGGTCGGGCGCGCCGGTGCGGGACGGCGAGGTTGTCTGTGCCAACCACGGCGCGATGTTCGACGCAGACACCGGGAAGTGTACCTACGGCCCCTGCGAGGGGGCCTTCCTCACCGAGGTCGGTGTGACCGTCGAAGACGGCGGCGTCTACCTCGACGACGACGCCTACACCTTCGCCGGGCTCGGGCCCGTCGAGGACGACGACGGCGACCTCTCCTCGGAGTCGAACGTGATCCTGTAGCGACATCTCGTACGGTCGGTTGTAAGCCGTTTCCGGATTTCGCCGGACCGTCAGGCGAAATACCGATACATCGTTACAACCGACCGTATCACTCGACGACGAACGTCGGTTCGGCGACGGCTTCGCTCTTGCACTCGGGACAGCGCGTCGGGCGGTTGACCGGGTCGTCGAACCCGTCGAACCCGCAGGTCTCACACTCGGGTGGGGCGACCAGCAGCGTCTCGTCGGTCGGTTCGAGCGACCGGGCGACGTGTCGGACGTGGTCGAGCGCGGCGTCGGTGCGAACCTCGAACTCGCTGGCGAGCGCGCCCGCAGACATCGGTTGTTCGCGCAGTCGGTCGGCGATGCGCCGGCGCGTCGTCTCGCTCGCCTCGCGCATACCGGCCGTAGGGTGACGGCGGACAAAGTGTTTCCGCCGGACTGCGGGGGTGGTGACAGCACGTCAATAGAAAACGACTTACCGGCAGGTAGTGCACAGGCGCGTATGGAAGCAGTGGTACTCGCGGGTGGGTACGCCACGCGTCTCTGGCCGATCACGCGCAACCGGCCGAAGATGCTCCTCCCGGTCGGGGAGACGACCGTCATCGACCGCGTCCTCGAGCAACTGGAGGCCGACGACCGCGTCGAGACGGTCTACATCAGCACCAACGAGCGCTTCGCGACGGATTTCGAGAACCACGTCGCGGACAGGGGCTACGAGAAGGTGCAACTGAGCGTCGAAGACACCACCGACGAAGACGAGAAGTTCGGCGTCGTCGGGGCACTGGCCCAGCTCGTCGACCGCGAGGGGATCGAGGGGGAGGACCTGCTCGTCGTCGCCGGCGACAACGTCATCAGCTTCGGCATGGACGAGTTCATCGACTTCTTCGAGGCCGCCGACGCGCCGACGCTGGCCGCCTACGACGTCGGCTCGACGGAACTGGCCTCCGCGTACGGCACCCTCACCGTCGACGAGGACGACCGCGTCACGGAGATGCAGGAGAAACCCGAGAACCCGGAGACGACGCTGGTCTCGATCGCCTGCTACGCCTTCCCCGCAGAGGCCGTCCGTTTCGAGGAGTACCTCGCGGGCGACAACAACCCCGACGAACCCGGGTGGTTCATCCAGTGGCTCGTCGACCACGAGCGCGTCGCCGCCTTCGAGTTCGACGAAGCCTGGTTCGACATCGGGACCCCCGAGAGCTACCTCGAAACCGTCGCCTGGCAACTCGACGGCGAGAATCTCGTCGACGACGACGCCACCCTGGAGAACGTCGAACTGGGCGAGAACGTCCAGGTCCTCGGCGACGCCCACGTCACCGACTCGACGCTCGACAACACCGTCGTCTTCCCCGGCGCTACCATCCGTGACTGTGAGGTCTCGGGGTCGATCGTCGACCGGAAAGCCAGTCTCGACTCGCTGACTCTCGACGGCGCCCTCGTCGGCGAGAACACTCGTATCCCGGGCGACGACTGAACCGACCGGGGTCAGGCCTCCGCGTCGAACAACGTCAGTGCGATCTCGCGAGCGACTGCGATCCCGTCCTCGGCCGGCAGGCTCGTCGTCGCCGCCTCGACGTCCGCGGCCCACGCTTCGTACTCGGCCTCGTCTTCGAACGCGTGAATGTAGCCACAGACTTGCCGGTACACCGTCTCGAACGTCACCGTCTCGATCGCGTCGACGTGGTCGGAGACACCGAGAGAGACGACGGCGTCCTCGGGCGTGACCACGACGCCATCGTGACCGACTTCGAAGACCACCTCGCTTTCGCGAACCGGCGTCTCCGAGCGCACAGTTCCGGTCTCGTCGGTCAGGAAGGGATACGCCAGCGGGTCCAGCACGCAGACGTACGACTGTGAATCGGTGGTACCGTCGCCACCGTCATCTCGACCACCCTCGGCGAGGAACGTGTGCGCGCCGTCGGCGCTCGTACAGAGATCCTCGACCGTCGGTTCCTGCCCCTGTGACCCCAGCCTGTCGCGGGTGACGGCGATCCAGTCCGCCGCCGTCCGCGGCCGGTCGTCGACGCCGTAGAGGCGCCCGAACCGCTCGCCGACTGCCGGCGGTAACTCGACGTCTTCCAGCGATAGCTTCGGCCCGATACTGCCCGAATCGATAGTTTCGGACGACATGCGACTATAGTTTGAAGGGCAAAGTTATTAAACTGTCAAGTCCAAAGTAACGAATCGAATGCGCGAGAACGAAGCCACAGCGGATCGAACAGGCGAAGCGACAGAAGATCGATCACGCGAAGCTACGGCGGAGACGCCCTGTTCCCTCGAAGACGGGCGGTGTCGCTGTGTGCTGTCGGACGTGATGGGGCTCCTCGGACGCAAGTACGTGATGGAGATCGTCTGTATCGTCGGGGTCCACGGGACGGTGCGGTTCGGCGAGATCGAGTCCCACCTCCCGGGGGCGAGCACGTCCACGCTCTCGACGCGCCTGGAGGAACTCGTCGACGCCGGCCTCGTCGAACGTGAGCGCTACGCCGAGATCCCACCGCGCGTCGAGTACGAACTCAGCGCCGACGGCGAGGAACTGGCGACCCGGCTCGAACCGGTCGTCGAGTGGGTCGCCGAACGGGAAGAGATGTCCACGTGAGTGCCCAGTGACTCCGTAAGAGCGGAGTTCGAACGAGTTCTTCGGTAGTTGGCACGGGAGAGCGCGTCATTGAATCGTTCACAGCGGTCAGTACAACTGCGTAGATACCGCTCTGAGTTCGACTAGATACGGCAGACGTTCTCGGAGTCGTGCGAGATACACAGCGCGTCTCGGCCACCCGGTTTCTCCCGATAAGTGGAACGGTGAACGCTAACTCCAGTGGAATGGTTCAGCAGTTTGTCCGTACGCACACGAGACTCTCTGGAAGATGTGTCGAGTGAGATTGTATCGAGTGACGGAAACGTGAGTACTGTCTGGTTCCTGTATGCGATGGCTGGATACACTCTTTCGCCCTGTCGAACGATACGCGGATGCTCTTTCCCCTAAAACCCACGGCGTTGTCGCCGTTGTATCGTTTTGCACCTTTGTCGGGGTGATCGCTCTGGGGTTCGTTCCGGTGACTCGCCGGATCGAGACGTCCGGTTATTCTACTGCAGATTTACAGGCTGCGACGAGCCGGGCGGAGGTGGACACGATACTGCAAGCCTTCGAACCAGTCATGGAATCTGTGATGCTTCTCTCCGTCCTCGATTACATCTTCATCGTGGCAGGATTCTTCTTGTTTTTCTCACTCCATTCGATCTCCCTGAAGACGCTGTCAGTCCACGACAGGCTAGTCCTGATACCGAAGATCGGGATGGGATTGACGGTCATCTCTCGACTTCTCGACTCTCTGGAGAATCTCTGGGTCATCCTCATCTACACAAATCCCGATGACTACGCGACCATCCTGATCGGCCTCATGAACAGCTCTGAAACGTTGAAGTGGATGGTCGTTGGAGTCGAATATCCGGTGCTCGGCATCGCCATCGTGCTCGCACTGCTGATACGGTTTACTTCACTGTTTGACGGGCGCTCAGAGAGCCAACAGTGAGCAGTATCCAAATATCCAGGTACCGAGCGGTTCTAGTAGCTGTGCTGGATACATAGTGCGCATTTATTCCCTTTCCACCCAGCTGCTGGGACCGAAACCGAGTCGTACCACGATGGGACGGTACGCAAAGACAACGACAGCAATGATCACTAATTCGATCCAGAATCCGACCTCGCCCACGGACGCTCGAACGATTGCAAGGACGAGAAAGACCAGTAGAAGCATCGCAACGTAGTGTGGCACGAGTTCGATCAGCTGGTTTCTATCCATACACCCTCTACGGGAGGTGCGCCATCAAACCTCTCCCTGTCGCTGCTGCACGGAGTCTCTGTATCTCGCACGCCGCTCCGATTCAGTAATCAATAGGTCCTCGATCGAGACGATACCTCGATCCGCTCTTCTGAGCGCTCGTGGATGACCATGGTAGAGTGTGCGAACGGTTCGATGACACACTGGCAGGAACCTACTCTAGCCAGGCGTCCTCGATCCGCACCGTGCCGCGCGTCCCGTCCCACTCCGTCTCGGAGTCCAGTTCGATCCGCCGGTCCATGTGGGGCCCATCGACCACCAGCGTCTCAGAACCACCTTTTTTCGCCTCGGGTTTCCTCGCTCGCTTCGCTCACGGTTCCCGTCGGTCACCGTTCGCATCGATCGCTCGCTGCGGGAACCGCTCGGCGAAAAAAGCTGGACCAAAAAAGCGAGCGGCTTCGCCGCTCGACCGAATCGAGTCGGTTCAGGGGCACTCACCCGACACTCACGCCAGCCAGGCGTCCTCGATCCGCAACGTCCCGCGCGTCCCGTCCCACTCCGTCTCGTAGTCCAGTTCGATCCGCCGGTCCATGTGGGGCCCATCGACCACCAGCGTCTCGAACTCGCCGCCCTCCCCCAGGATATGCACACCGTATCGCTCGTTGAGCGCTTCGAGTTCGTCCAGCGCGTCGGCGTCGAGCGTGCGCCCGAGCCAGGACTCGTCGAGGCCGCCCGCGGCGACCCGGATGATCCGGATCTCGAAGCCGGCGTCGAGCATCGCGTCGGCGAGTTCGCGGGGGTCCCGTTGCCAGAGCGGCGCGAACAGTTCGGCGTCGAGGCGCTCGCACATCGCCTCGATGCGAGAGGTCTGGTACTCGCTCTCGACGGCGCCCGCCGTGACACCAGCGATCCCACCCTGGAGTTCGTCGTCGAGTGATTCGAGCGCGCGTTCGAGCGGTTCGAGTTCGGCGTCGCCCTGTGTGCCGGCGTCGGCCACGTCGTCCGCTCCGAAATCATCGGGTTCGACTTCGAGGAGTTCGATCCCGATGCTCTCGGCGGCGAGTGCCGCCAGTCGCGTTCCCGGGACGTGATACATATACGAATCGCCAGTCGGGTGGACAGTCACGAGTCGCTCGACCGGCAGGCCGCGTTCGAGCGCGCGATAGAGCGCCCACGAGGAGTCTTTCCCGCCCGAGAAGAGACTGACCCAGGCGCCTGCCCCATCGCCTCGGGGCCCGTCAGAATCGTCGGACCCGGAATCCGAATCGGTCATCGTCCGTCGTAGGCACCCCACGGGCTAAACGCCCTACGGTCGGCAGTCATGCTGTCGGACACAAGCGATGCAACCGTTCGGTGGTCAGTTCGGGGTCTTCGAGACGTCACGTCCCCCAACGCCGACGAGTTCGTTCACGCACTTGTGTCCGACAGTATCAGTCGGTGGTCTCGCGCGCAGCGAACTCCTCTTCGATCTCGCGGCTGCTGACGTAGGCGGCGAAGCGAAAGCCGACGAGACTCACGACGATACCGGCGACGATGAACAGCGCCAGCCGCGTGCCGGGCTGGAAGGTGTACCCCTCGAACATGAACGGTCCCAGGTCCGTCGCGGGGAGTCTGAAGGAATCGAACCCGGCCGTGAGCTCCAGCAGGAACCCCGAGAACCCGCGGACGACGAGTCCGACCGCGACGGCACCGAACGGGAGGTTGAGGTAGGCACTGCGCAACCCCTCCCGGCGGATGAGTTCGTCGAGCAACCGACCGGTACTCGCCGCGAGCGCGGCGCCCGTCAGCCACGGCACGCTGCGGTAGGCGAAGCGTAACCCGAGGACGAGCGGGCTGTTCGTGCTCGCGTCCGAGACACTGATCGCCCCGGCGAAGACGCCGACGAGCGCCAGTCCCGCCGCGACGACGTACGTGACCAGCGCGACCTGTCCCGAGTAGAGCGCTTCCTGGATCTGTCCGGGGAGTTCGGCGAGATACGAGTCGATACCGAGCCCCTTGTAGAGCAGAAAGAGGCCGACGACGGCGATGATCGTGCCCGTGGCGACCCCCGGGCTCGAAAACATCCAGAGGACCGGATAGGCGATGAGCGCGACGCCGATCGGGACCAGCACCGTCTTGCGGAGTTCCTCGTCGGCGAGGAACTGCTTGAGGAGGTAGTACGTCGACTCGATGTCCCGTGCCTGGCGGACGACCACGCTGTCGACGGCGTCGACCGGCAGTCGCGACTCGATGATGGGGACCAGGCGCTCGTCCTCGGCGCTGTCGACGACGACGACCGCCGACGTCAGGTCGTAGTCCTCGATGAGTCCCTCGACCTGGCGAGCGATGGCTCTGTCGGCGCCGATGACGTCGTCGGTCCCCGAGAGGACCGCGACCAGCGCCTCCTCGTCGTTGTCGCCGAGGTCATCCGCGACGCGCAACCCCTCCAGCAGGCAGTTCACCTGGCTGTCCTCGGGGTCGGTCACGCCCACGTCGACGACGAGGGACTCGACTGCCTCTCGCCCGACGACTGGCGGCTCCGTCCCCCTGACGAGGTCGCCCGCACGGTCGATGCACGCGACCAGCGTTGTCACGTCCACGAGAACGCGGCGACGGAATAAAAATCCTCCCGCTGGCGCCACGCGACCGCGGTCGCACGCACCCGCCCCCACCGGATCTTCAATTACCGCTCGCTCGCGACCGTGTCGATGACTCCGCGGAGATACCCCACAGTGAAGCCGCGACCGCGGTGGCGCCAGTCGGTGTCCTCGACCATCTCCGGGACGTGGTCGGGCAACACAGCCCCCTCGAAGCCCACGTCGAACAGCGCTCGGACGGCGTCGACGGTGTCGAAGTTCCCCTCGTCGACGAACGTCTCGTGGAATTTGGGTACTGTCCCCACGACGTCACGGAAGTGGACGAAGACGATCTCGTCGCGCTCGCCGTAGTGTCGGATGATCTCGACGGCGTCCTCACCCATCTGCGAGAAACACCCCAGGCAGAGTTTCAGGCCGTGGTTGTCGCTGGGGACCATGTCCATCGCCCGGTCGAAGTTCTCCCGGTTGCGAAAGAGGCGAGGGATACCACCGAGCGACTCGATAGTCGGTGGGTCGACGGGGTGGAGGGCCATCTCGACGCCCGCGTCTTCGGCGACCGGCACGACCGTTTCGAGGAACTCCCGGTAGTTGTCCCAGAACTCCGCCTCGGTGTACTCACGGTCGATCCCCTCGGGGAGTGCGTCGGGGTCGTCGATCTCCGCCAGATCGAAGGCCGTCGCTTCGGCGCCGCCGCGGACCTCGACCGGCGTGGTGCGCATCGGGACGACCCCTCGCGGGTTCCACTGGTAGCCCATGATGGGGATCCCGGCCGCGCCGAGGTTCTCGATCAGCGTCGCGATGTCGTCGAGTGCCTCGTCACTCCCGTCGCGGCCGAACATGATGTCGCCGTACAGCGAGTACGGCAGCGAGTGGATCCCCGAGAGTCTGAGTCCGGCGTCTTCGACGCGGTCGCGTGCAGCTTCGAGTTCGGCGACCGAGGGGATCGTTCCGGGCCCGACCGCGACGGTGTCCGAGGCGATGCGGTCGTTGAACTCGTCGGGTTCCTCGTCGGTGTCGGCGTGGTTGACGAAGACGTCCGTCACGCCCAGTTGCCGGAGGTATCGGAGTCGTTTCTCGCTCAGGTCCCGTGTCCTGACGCCGACGCGGACGTCGGCGCTCGTCGGTTCGGTCATACCCTCGTTCACCCCGCGAGCGAACAAAACACTGCTGGAACCCCTCACGTTTCGGGGTTCGTCGAGCCACCGGACCGCCGCGACGAGCCACTGGATCGGCGCAACGACCCACCGGACTGCCGAGTGGCCCGCTTATACGGTCGGTTGTAACGATGTACCGGTATTTCGCCGGACCGTCCGGCGAAATCCGGACATGACTTACAACCGACCGTATCACTCCCGGGGGTCGACCCGGAGCGCGTAGATGATACAGACCAGGCCAGCGACCTCGAAGGTCTGGATCACGAACTGGTAGGCGGCCTGTGGGATCGCCGGAAACAGCAGGAACGGAACGGTCAACAGGACCGGCAATCCCACGACCAGCACGAATCCGAGCGACATGAACAGCATCGGGCGACTCTCGTTGCGCCGATACCCGCGATAGGCCTGGTAGGCGATGAAGAGCCCGAGGACGGCGCCGACGAGTTCGTACCCCGTCAGCCACACCTGGACGGCGCTGTCGAACCGATTCCCAGCCTGCAGGACGGTGACCGCCGGGAGAGAGAGCAGTTCGAGCATCGTCACATCCCCTCGATCAGGCGGGTGAAGCGGTCGGCCATGTCCTCGCGGTGGTCGATCTCGACCTCGAAGCGGCCGTCGCGCAGTTCGACCGTGACCCGTCGCAGGTTCGGGGCGTACACCTGGCTGTGGTGGCCCCCCTCCGGGTCCGGACGCGTGCGCTCGACGACGAGGTCGTGTTCGCGCAGGCGCTCGAGCCGCCGGTAGATGGTCGGTCCCGACGCGTCGCATCGCTGTTCGAGGTCACTCGCTGACATGGGTTCCTGGCTGGTCTCGGTGAGGATCGCGCGGGCCGTCTCGTCTTCGAGCAGCCCCGCGACGGTCTCGACGTCCGGCTCCGCACTCACAGTGTCGACTGTTGTGCCCACCGGCCTAATAGGCGTATCTACCGCTTCACGTACTGAAGCACCGGGGGTAGAAAAACAGGAACGGTAGTGACGAGGCGATCAGTCGCCGAACGGTCCGCCACCGCCGCCCATGCCACCCATCCCGCCACCGCCGCCCTGCTGTTGCATCTTCTGCATCATGCGTTCCATGTCGCCCTCGCCCATCCCGCCGAACTGGTCTAGCATCCGGCTCATCGCGTTGTACTGTTCGAGCAACTCCTGGACGCGCTCCTCGGGTTTGCCCGACCCGCGGGCGATGCGCTCGGTGCGTTGCTTGCCGACGATGCGGGGGTTTTCCAGTTCCGCCTCGGTCATCGAGTCCATGATCACCTCGAAGTCACGCAGGCGGTCCTTGGTGACGTCCATCGCGTCGTCGGGCAACTGGTCCATCAGCCCGCCGCCCATCCCCGGGATCATGTCCATCACCTGGTCGAGCGGCCCCATCTTGTTCATCGTCTCCATCTGCTTGCGCATGTCCTTCAGGGTGAAGTTCCCCTCCAGCATGTCCTCGGGCTCCCAGTCGTCTTCGTCCTCCTCGGTCTGCTCCATCGCGCGCTCGACGCGCTCGGTGAGCTGTTTCAGGTCGCCCATCCCGAGCAGCCGCGAGATGAAACTGGAGGGCTCGAACCGCTCGACGTCCTGGACGGTCTCGCCGGTCCCGAGGAAAGCGATCGACGAGTCCGTCTCGTTGACCGCGGCCAGCGCGCCCCCACCCTTGGCTGTCCCGTCGAGTTTCGTGATGATCACGCCCTCGATCCCGATCGAGTCCTCGAACTCCTGGGCCTGATCTTTCGCGCTCTGGCCCATCGCCGCGTCGATGACGAGCAGGTTCCGGTCCGGGTCGACGGCGTCGTCGATCCGCTCGATCTGGTCGATGAGTTCCCGGTTCAGCGCGTCCCGACCCGCCGTGTCGACGATACGCACGTCGGCGTCGGCCGTCGCTTCCATCCCGTCGCGGGCGATCTGCACCGGGTCGTCGCCGTCGGGGTCGCCGTAGAAGTCGACCTCGGCGCGCTCGGCCATCTGCTTGGCCTGGTCGTAGGCGCCCGGCCGGTCGGTGTCGGTCTGGATGACCGCGGGCTGGAGCCCCTTCGTCGAGAACCACCACGCCATCTTCGCCGCGGTGGTCGTCTTCCCCGACCCGTACAGGCCCGCGAGCATGATCGTCTGGGATTCCAGCGGCAGTTCCGTCGACTCGCCGACGAGACCGACGAGCTCGTCGTAGACCACGCGCAGGACCCAGTCGTGGGCGCCCGTCCCCGGCGGGGGCTCCTCGTCCAGCGCGCGGGTCTTGATGTTGTCCGTCAGTTCCATCACGAGGTCGACGTCGACGTCGGCCTGCAACAGCGACCGCTGGATGTCCTTGACGACCTCCTCGACGTCTTCCTCGGAGATCCGGGATTTCCCCCGCAGGTCGTTCAGCGTCGACCGCAGCGACGAACCGAGATCGTCGAGTACCATTTGCTCTCGCTACGCTATCGGCCCGGTAAAGCCTTTTCGTCGCTCTCCGTTCCCGAGTCGGCGACCCGAGTCCCCGGTGCGGTGGCGACGCTGGTCGGAAAAACCGGGGCACTGGAAGTCATGCCACAACCAGGCCCCATCGGGGCGATACAATCGGGCCAGCATCAACTTTCTGTTTAGTACGTGTTTTGCGTTCCTTTGACACGGGCGGTCACAGACGCGACAGGATCCACACGGTCGACCCCGACACGGGCGACCAAGTCGACTCTGACACCGGCGACAAAGCAGCAGTCGAGAGCCCGCTCTGGTGCAGGTGCCGACGTGTCAGATAGATAGGTTGAAATTCCGGATTTCGACTGCGAAGGACAGCCCATCTCCGATCTCGACACTCACTCCTCACTTTCCGGGGCAGGTTCACGCTGGACGACGAGTACCGGGCCGAGGAATCGGTCGGCCACCTGGGCTGCTGGCATCCCGAACACGAAGGTCACCAGCGACGGGTCGGACTCACCCATGACGACGGCGTCGTAGGCCTCGGCCGAATCGACGATGGCGTCGAGTGCGTCCTGTTCACGCTCGATCCGCGTCTCGATCGATGCAGCATCCATGCCGAGGTCCGTCAACCGCTGTGTCGCCCCGTCGAGGAGCGTCTGGACGTCCTGGTCTGTCTCCGCTTCGTCGGCGACGTGATAGAGCGTGACCGTGACGCCCATCGGTCCGAACACGCCGGCGACGACACGGGCGAGACGGTCGACCCCCACCGCACCACGAATGGCGACGAGCACGTCTTCGATCTCCCCCGTCGCGTTCGGGACGAGGACGGCCAGACAGTCGTGCTCGGTCGTCATTCGGTCGAGCGTCCGCTGTCCGTCGTGCGTGAAGACGAGCCGCCGTTCGACGGTCGCACCCGCGTCCTCGAAGATCTCCTCGTATTCGTCGATCCGGTCGTTGGCTCGCTCCTCGAACTGCATCTGTGCCTGTCCCGGCGCCGTCTGTTCCGGGATGACGTGATACCCCAAGAGGACGACGTGGGCATGCGCGAGGAGTTCGGGAACCCCTTCGGGGACCGATTCCCCTTCGAGCACGCGGATCGGGACGAGTATCGATGGGCGGTCCGTCATTGTCAGATATCCCCCTTGAGTATCACGTCCCCAGCGTAATAACGATACCACAGATACGAGAGGATCATCACCAGGATCCCGATGCCGATCGACCTGAGCTGCATGAAGGCGATCAGTCCGAAACTGGCGAGCGCCCCGACGCCCGGTACCACCGGATAGCCCGGCACCCTGTAGCTGGGTGAGTACCACTCGGGGTCCCGTCGTCGTAACACGATCAGCGCGACACAGATCAGTCCGTACATGACCAGGTGGAGGAAGGAAGCGACCTCCGCGAGCAGTTCGACCTGTCCGGTCGCGACGAGCACGAGGATCGGGCCACCGGCAGCCAGCAACGCGACGTGTGGGGTGCCGTACCGGAGGTTCACCTCGCTCGCTTTCCGGGGGAGCAACGCGTCCCGGCTCAGCGCGTACACCGCCCGCGAGGCGCTGAGGATCGATGCGTTCGCGCTCGAGAACGTCGCCAGTAGCCCCGCACACAGGATCGCGATCGCACCGGGCAGCCCGAGCAAGTCACGGGCCACTTCGACCATCGCCGTCTCCCCGAACTGCCCCAGCGTGTCGGCACCGAACGCACTGGTGGCGACGAAGATCGTCACGACGTAGAACACGGTGACGACGAGCACCGACCCGACCATCGCCAGCGGGAGATTCCGCCCGGGCTGTTTGATCTCACCGGCGACGGTCGCGACCTGGGCGAAGCCCAGATACGAGGTAAACACCAGCGCGGCCGTCGACAACACCGGGAAGTAGCCTCTGGAGAAGAACGTCTCCGGGGCGCTACTACGACCGAAAACCCCCAGGGCGTCGAGGACACCGTACGAGAGAAACGCCGTGAGCACGACGAGGAGGATCCCGACAACGACGTTCTGGAGTTTGGCCGTGTTCTCCGTTCCACCGATACTCAACGCGGTCAGCGCGACGCCGAACAGCAATCCGATCCCGATGACGGGACTGAACGGGAGGCCGACACCGAGTTCGGCGAACACGGCACTCGCATAGTGGCCGAGCCCGACGAGATAGAACGCGGAGGCAAACACCAGCCCCAGCCACAGGCCGAGGCCCACGATCGCACCGTACCCCGTGCCCATCCCGCGGGAGATGAAGTAGTAGCCGCCACCGCTCCGGGGCATCGCCGTGGCGAGTTCAGAGGTCGGAAGTGCCACCAGCAACGCGATGAGTCCACCGATCGCAAAGGAGAGGGTCGCAGCGAGTCCAGCGTTGTCCGCCGCCAATCCCGGGAAGACGAAGATACCCGCACCGATCATGGTGCCGATCCCGATCGCCAGCCCGCCCGTCAGCCCGATCGTTCGCTCCAGTTCGACGTCCTCGTCGTGGACCGTCGTGTCGTCGGTAACAGCCTCCGGCTCTGCAGCGGGCGTCTCGCCGGCGACGTTCTGACCACCCGGTTCGACGTCGACGGGCTGTTCAGCCATGGCGATCGATTGTTTCAACAGTCAGATAAAGGCGGGGGTGGGTTTGGGTGGACCTATCGACCGAGTGCCTCTCTCGACTATCCATCGCGACTGTCAGTACTTATCGATACGGTTGTGGAAAAATGGGCAGATCCGAGACAGAGTCGTCTCGGGCGCTGGGATATCGTATGAGAGTCAAGGGCCGGATTTGAACCGGAGGAAGACGATCACCTCGCTTCGCTCGGCGCTGCGACTTCCGGGGTTCAAATCCGGGGATGGTTCTGGTAGCTCACTTCGTTCGCCACACAGAAGCCAAGGGCCGGATTTGAACCGGCGGGGGATCCGCTCTGCAGGCGGATGCGTTGGGCCAGACTCTGCCACCTTGGCGCAGTTGCTACTATCCCACTGGCTCGCTTAAGCCCATCGGATCCACGCAATTCGGACCCGCCAGCACAAGACGTTTAGTTCGGCTGGTCGACAGACCGGACATGCCCCGTGACTCGAACGTGATTTTGCTGGCAACCGCGGGCGTGCTCGCGCTCGCGTTCGGGGTTGGCGGCTTCGTCACCTCCGTCTGGCCGCTCGTCGTGCTCGGCCTCGGGAGCGGATCGCTGGCGCTCGTGCTTGCGGCCGCCGTGTATCGGTTTCGCTCGCGAGGACGGGTATCGTTCCCGCTCGCGCTCCTCGCGAGTGTGCTCCCGGCAACCGTCACCGTCGCGACCGCTGCCCGACTCTCGGTCGAGAACGCGTTCGGCTGGGGCGCTATCGTCGGCGCCGTGGTCGTCGCCGGATCGGGACTCGCGTTCGCTCTCGGTGTCGCGCGGACGACCCGCCAGCGCTGGGTCGTCGTCGCAACACTGGCGATGCTCGCCGAACTCTTCGTGGCCGCGGCCGTCCTCGACTGGAACACCCACCTCGAAGCCGAAGGACTGGCGACGCTACTCGGCGTGGCCGTCCTCCCGCTGCTCGCGTTGCTGGCGGTCCCGCTGTATCTCGTCGGTGCGAGCACGCGGCGCGCGGTCCACGATCATAGGGATGACGCCGACCACGACGACCCTGCCCACCGACCACTGCTGGTCGCTGTCGCACTGCCCTGGGTCGCGGGCACCCTCGCGCTGGTCGTCCCGCGGACGCTGGACTCCGGCCTGCTCGGACTCCGACTCTCCCTGGTTGGTTCGGCGACTCCGTTCGCGCTCCCGCTCCCGATACCTAACCCACTGCTCCTCGTCTTCGTCGGGATCGGGGCGGCGTTCACCTACGCAGTCCACCACACCGCGGGACCCGACACCGCGTAGTCGCGCTACGCCGACTCGACTCGCGACCGGTCCGGCGAATCGCCTCGGCCACGGATCGTCGCGACGAGCGCGCCCGAACCGCCAGCACACACGGCGGGATACAGGACGCCAGCCAGGAAGACGCCGAACGCTGCCGGACTCGCGGTCCCGCCCGGTCCCATGCTCCAGGCCGTCGTCGTCGCGAGTTTCCCGGCGATTGCGAGGACGAAGTAACCAGGGACGACGGCGAGTCCCGCGACCAGTCCCTCGCGAGCGCGTGTGACCCCAGCGCGGAGCGCGACGAGCGCGCCCGCGACGACGAGGAGGACGACGGGGACGGCGTACAGCAACGGCGTGAATCCGTCCGAGCCGACGAGCGTCACCGTGAACGACGATGCCGGGCCACCGCGCGCGACGGGTTCGACGGTGACCCCGACGCCGTGGGCACTGTAGAAGACCCAGCCGACCGCCTGGTACAGGTCGGGCACTGGCGCGTCGCCGAGTGCTCCACCCAGAATCGCCTCGTGGTCGCCACTCCAGGTGACAGCGAACGTGAGGAGGTACCCGACGGTCCACGCGACCTGGCCGGCGACCGGGCCCGCGAATACGGGGACGCGGTTGGAGCGTGCGTTGCTCGACACGTCACTCTCTCGACGTAGCACCGGTAAATGTCTTCGGGACCGACAGGTCGACGTCCCGACTGGTGGCTGGACGCTACTGGTAACTGTGCGAACAATAGTCGTCGAGCAGCCGCGCCGCTACGCGACGGCAACCGCGCCGCTACGTGACGATGAAATACGAAAACCCCTCGGCCAGCGACAGTTGTCACTGGTCGAGGGGTGATATAGCCGGCCGGAAAGGCCGGAATGAATGGGAGGCGGCGAACCGAGTTTCCCAGAGACTCTCGTACTCCAGTACTCACCGGAACGCAGGCGGGCTTAACTTCCGTGTTCGGGATGGGTACGG
>ENA-ORDC01000733-ORDC01000733.1-marine-metagenome-genome-assembly--contig:-NODE-733-length-29147-cov-20.304782_pt1 | contig 29147 bp, 27 predicted proteins | sample MGYA00237783_ERZ508515 | MGnify/ENA primary metagenome ERZ508515 (study PRJEB26186, sample SAMN06268792) | marine metagenome | isolation source: Eden Landing Ponds, San Francisco, CA, USA | place... | reverse complement strand
TGGACGGTCCTGCAGCTGTGGGAGACAGTGCTGCTGGGCGAGCACGGCCACGATGTCTACAAGGCCGTGAGCGACGGGCGAGCGTCGGCCAACCGGCAGGCGATCGCCGACGCGCTGGACATCGTCGGGACCTACGCCGATCTCGCGACCGACGACGCGCTGTACATGTCGCTGACCGACGCCAACGAACGCTTCATCGAGGGCGAGTCGACGTTCTTCCACCAGGGCGACTGGGCCGCCGGGGCCTACACCGAGACCGACGGCTTCACCTACGGTAGCGACTGGGAACACGTCCCCTTCCCCGGGACCGAGGGCGAATACGCGATGAACATGGACGCCGTGATCGCCTCGTCGATGACCGACAACGAGGACGCCGTCGGCACCTTCCTGCAGTACGCCGGCTCGGCGGACGGCCAGCGCCGATTCAACCAGAAGAAGGGGTCGATCCCGCCGCGGACGGACGTCTCGATGGGGGAGTTCAATGCGTTCCTCCAGGGCCAGCACAAGGCCTTCCAGTCCTCGCGCTCACAGCCGCTGTCGATCACCCACGGGCTGGGCGTGCGGCCGGACCAACTCATCGAACTCAAGACCGCGATGTCCTCGTTCGTCGCCGAGTGGGACATCGACGCCGCGACCCAGGAAGTCGTCAGCGCCTTCGAGCAGTAATCCCCGACTCCGACCCGCGACCGTTTTATTCGCCGCTCTCGAACGGGGAGTCATGACTCTCGAAACGATGCGACCCGATCCCGTCTTCGACGCCGAGTCCTACGGCGATACTGTCGAGACGCTCGCCCAATTCGACGATCTGACGTACATCGTCTGGGGCGGCGACTGGTGTGGCGACTGCCGCAAGCAACTCCCCGAATTCGGCGCTGCACTCGACGCCGCAGGCATTTCCGACGATCGAATCGAGGAGATCCCCGTCGAGAAACTCGACGATGGCTCGAAGGAAGGCCCGAAAGTCGAAAAGTACGGGATCGAGTACATCCCGACGGTCGTCGTTCTGCAGGACGGCGAGGAGGTCGCCCGCTTCGTCGAGGAGGAACCGGTGCCGATCGCCGTCTATCTGGCCGACGAGATTCGCGCATATTTCGACGAGAACTGATCTACTCGCATTTCCTCGGGGCACGCCAGTCGACACGCCGTGTTCCCGAGTAACTATTTTGTGTTTGTGTATGTAAACACAAACTATGGGGACGAAAACTATCGGCATCAGAGAGGACGTCTATGAACGCCTGAAAGCCCGCAAGCGGGAGGGCGAAAGTTTCACAGACCTCGTAGATCGTCTCCTCGCGGAGGCACAAACCGATTGGCGGGAGGGGTTCGGGACGCTCGACGCAGACGCGGCCGCGCAACTGGAACGGGCAGCCGAGAGGTCTCGCAGGCAGACGAGCGCGGGCCTCGCGCACCGCCAGCGAGAGGTTCTCGAGGAACTCTCCGAGACCGAGGATATGGATGAAACTGCTTGACACAACCTTTCTCATCCGCTACTGGGCCGGACGAGACAACGTGAGAGCGTTCCTCGAACGGAACGAGGAGTCCGAGTTCATCACGACGACGCTCAACATCAAGGAGATTGCTGTCGGGCGGGACCTCCAGAACAAACTCGACCGACACGAGATCCTGTCGACGTTTGGGTGGCTGGATGTCGTCCCCTTCCGGACCGACCACGCAGTCATCGCCGGACAGTTAGAAGCGACATTACACCGCGATGATAGCATCAACCAGGACAGGATAAACTCCATCGCTGGAGACATATTGATTGCAGCCGTCGCCAAGGAGACGGGCGCAACGGTCGTGACGGAGAACACCGACGACTTCGAGCTGCTCGACGACGTGTCCGTAGAAACCTATTGATATCGGCTCTCGATTCTGTAGACCTGCCACTGACGTGTGGACGGCTGTCCGAACAGGACTGGTTGGCGCGCGCCGGGCGCGCTCTCGTGCGCGCCTTGTCTCCGTGCGAGGGATGAGCAGCACAGCGAACGAAGTGAGCGAGCAGCGCAGTCGGCTGGGGAGGGTGTGGCACGGTTGCTGTGCTTCGGGTGGAATGAAAGGGGCGACGCGGAGGGCGACGTCCGGCGAAGCGAGGACCAACGGACCGCAGCGAGCCGCACGAGTCGTCCGCGTCGGGGGCTTTCACCGTGTTCGTGGTTCTGCACTCCCGTCTGAGAGCAGTCCGCGTCGGGGCTTTCACGGTGTTCGAAGATCACCGCTCATGGAGTATGGGCGGTCGGTCGTCAGCTCCACAAAACACTTTATCGCGTCATGTCACTGAATTCACGATGGATCTCAGAGCTGCTGCCCTCACGGGGGCTGGCCTTCTCGTGTCGGGGATAGCAGCTGTCAGCGGTGGGCTGGTGACGGGATACGGGCTGGGGCCGTTTGCGATCCTCTTGCGGATCGGTCTGTGGTGGCTGGCACTCGGTGCCCTAACTGCGTTCGCACGCCCGAACAGCATTAAAAAGGCGACGAAACACGCAGTGACGGGAGTCCTGATCCTGTTCGTGATCGGTTGCAGTCTGATGTACTACGATCTGGCGGTCACCCCACCGGAAAATGGGACCACGCTGACGCTCTCTCTGTTGGTCAGTTATCAGCTCCAGTTCCTCTTGATCACGCTCCCGATCCCTGCAGGCTATCTCGCGGGCGTATTGGTCAGTGATGACAAACCTCTCGTTGCAGCCCTCACGTTTCTGGCGGTACTCGTCGCCAGCCCGATGGTGAGTGCCCAGATCGCGGTCGCGGGAGGGTTTGCACCCGGCTTCGCGGGTGCGTTTTTCTTCACTGCGACGGTCGTCGTGAGCGGATTCGCCCTGGTCCCGCTGTGTCTGATGGGATGGATCGATCCCGGGGCGCGTACAGCTGACATCGGCACTGTCGCTACAGATTAACAAAAAATGGCAAAATAGCGACGCTCACTCCCGGGCCCAGTCGATCGCCGCGTCCAGATCCCTGAAACTCTCGACCTCGGCCCCGGGAACGTCGACGACCGACTTCACCGCCATCGCAGTCGTCCCCTCGGAGACGAAGCCGATCCGGTCGACACCAGTGTACTCACCGTTCTCTGACCACGCTTCGCCCATGTACTCCTGGGTCTCGCGAGCGAGATTCGTACTGTCGCCGAAAACTGCCAGCGTCCCCTCGATGTCGCTACGCGTGCCCCGCTCTCGGTAGTGATCGCTCGCGGCTTCCAGGTCCTCGTCGGCAAAACCCTGCCAGCCCTCCATGAACCAGATGCCGACGCTGCCGCGCTTCTCGAATGACCACTCGTACTCGCTCGGATTCGGAATGTCTGTCGTGCTCGACATACCAACACCTTCTCGCGTGCGGACCTATCGATAGTTCCTAACTCGTTAGGACACTCACTCTCGAAGCCACTCGATCGCTGCATCGAGATCGTGCTGCGGCGGCGAACACGCGAAGTCCCGACAGGCGTACACGGTTGGCTCGCTATCTCGCGCGTCTCGCTCGGCCCAGATCGGCGGTGCGTCATCCAGCTCAAGCCCCACCAGCCACTCGTCCAGCCCCTCCGCAGTCGGCGGCCGACGGGCCAGAATCCGCGCCGGAAGGTACGTCTTCGCCAGCACCTCGCGCCACTCGGCAGGCATGTCATCCGCAGCCACCGTCAACTCGACCGATCCGTTCCGGTAGCGATCGGCTGCCAGCGTCAGCGAGGCGTGCTGAATGGGATTACCCTCGATCGACTCGGCGTGAGTCGACAGCACTCCCGAAGCCACGTCCTCGAACACTGAATCGAGGCGGAAGTGCGACAGCGCGAGCAGCGTCTCGGCGGCCACGCCAGCACTGGAGGGCGTCGACTGGTCGTTCAGCTCCTGCGGGCGGGCAATCAGGCTCTCGCCGCCGGTCTGGGTGAAGTACAGCGTCCCCTCCTGTGGGTCCCAGAAGCGCTCGACCAGCGCGTCGGCCAGGTCGAGCGCGAACCCGAGATGCGCCGGGTCGCCCGTCGCCTGATAGATGTCGAACGCGCCACGCGCGAGGAAGGCGTAATCTTCGAGGTAGCCGTCGATCCGGACCTCGCCATCCTTGAATCGCCGCGAGAGCCGTTCCTCCTCGGCGTCCCACAACTGCTCACGACAGAATTCGAGTGCTTCGACAGCCATCTCGGCATACTTCTCCTCCAGCACGATCGCCCCCTCCGCGAGTGCCGAGATGAGCAGGCCGTTCCAGCTCGCCAGCACCTTCTCGTCTCGGTTCGGCCGCGGCCGATCCGCACGCGCTTCGAAGGCCTGCTCCCGCCCGATTTCGAGCCGCTCTTCGACCTCGCTCTCGGGACGGTCGTAACTCTCGGCCAGCTCCGCGATCGGCGCGCTGCGAGTCAGCACGGTCGTCCGCTCGAAGTTCCCGGCCTCGGTGACGCCGTAGCGATCACAAAAAACCTCGGCTGTGGTCTCGTCGCCGATCGCCTCCCGAACTTCCGCGGGCGTCCAGGTGTAGAACGCCCCTTCCTCGTCCCCGGCGGATGGATCGTCCGGCGGCGCGCTCCGGGCGTCGAGCGTGCTGTAGAACCCGCCGTCGGGATGCTGGAGTTCGCGCTGGAGAAACGCGAAGGTCTCTTCGACCACTTCCGCATACCGCTCCTTGCCTGTCGCCTGATACCCTGCGAGATAGGCCCGCGGGATCTCGGCGTTGTCGTAGCCCATCTTCTCGAAGTGGGGCACGACCCACTCCCGATCCGTGGAATAGCGGTGGAACCCACCCCCGAGGTGGTCGTAGATGCCGCCGTCGGCCATCCCGTCGAGCGTCTCCTCGACGACGTCCAGCAGGACGTCTCGACCTGTGCGTTCGTGCGCCCGGAGGAGGACGTGCAGCCGGCCGGTCTGGGGGAACTTCGGTCCAGAGGAGCCGAAGCCGCCGTGTTCGCGGTCGGCGGTCCGCATCGCGGCGTTGGCGGCCGAATTCAGCAGATCGTCGCCCAGTTCGCCCGGTTGGTCGGGCGTCGACGCCACTTCGTTCTCGATCGCCTGGGTCCACTGGGTCGCCCGCTCTTCGATCTCGTCGCGATCGTTCTGCCAGGAACTCCTGAGCTTCTCCAGCAGGTCGCCGAAGCCGGGCGTTCCGCGGCGCGATTCCGGCGGAAAGTACGTCCCCACGTAGAAGGGTTTCTGGTCGGGCGTGAGCCACACGGAGAGCGGCCAGCCGCCGCGGCCCGAGACCAGCTGGGCGAGCGTCTGGTAGATCGAGTCGACGTCCGGGCGCTCCTCCCGATCCACCTTGATCGGGACGAAGTGATCGTTCAGTTTCCGGGCGGTCGTCTCGTCCTCGAAACTCTCCTCTTCCATGACGTGACACCAGTGACACGAGGAGTAGCCGATCGAGAGGAAGATGGGTTTGTCTCGCTCGCGAGCGGCCTCGAGGGCAGTTTCGTCCCACGGCTGCCAGTCGACGGGGTTGTCCGCGTGCTGCTGGAGGTAGGGACTGGCCTCCTCGTCGAGACGATTCCTGGCGAGGGGGTCGGCGTCGTTGGTCATGTCCCGACGTTCGGTCCTCGGACGGTAAACAGCGGCGGCCCCGGCAACGTGGTTCCGGGTTCTTTCGCCCGCCGACACAGCCGCGAACAGGTATATGGGATCCCAGTCCATAGCGGGAGGCAGTGGGTACTTCGACGCCGCCAGTGGACTATCCAGAGCCGGACGCCCTGGCCGACGCGTTCCACGTCTACGAGGTCGAACGGGACGGAGACACCGTCCGGTACTACGGCGAGCCGCTGGTCCAGAAAGACGGGCTCGTCGACCGGATCGCGCCGCTGTTTCGAGAGGCGGGTTACCACGTCACGATCCGGTACGAGACAGGCGAACACGTGCTCGTCGCCGAGGAGCGATCCCCGGGCGTCGACGGCGTCCCGTGGACGAACATCGGCCTGTTCCTCGCGACCGTCGCCACAACGCTATACGCCGGTTCGCAGTGGTACGACCTCTCGATCGAGTCGGACCCGGCGTCGATACTCCAGGCCTGGCCGTTCACCGCCGCCGTCCTGGGCGTGCTGGCCGTCCACGAGTTCGGCCACTACCTCACGAGTCGCTATCACGACGTACAGGCGAGTCTACCCTACTTCATCCCCATTCCGAACCTGCTGGGGACTTTCGGGGCGGTGATCCGGATGAAAGACCACCTCCCGAGTCGCAAGGCGCTGTTCGACATCGGCGTCGCCGGGCCGCTAGCGGGTCTGGTCGTCACAGTTCTCGTCACTGCAATCGGCGTCTCGCTGCCGCCGGTCACGGTCGGACCGGACGCGATCGTGCGAGAGGTCGAGCTGGGGTATCCCCCATTGATCCATCTGATCGCCTCGTCCCTGGGTGAGCCGCTGACCTACGCCGACCCTTCGCTGATGGTCAATCCGGTCGTGATCGGCGGATGGGTCGGCGCGTTCGTCACGTTCTTGAACCTCCTGCCGGTCGGACAACTCGACGGCGCGCACGTCACGCGAGCACTGGTCGGCGAGCGCTTCGAGCGATTCCAGTTCGTCGTTCCCGCCGGGCTGTTCGCACTCGCGATCGGCGTCTTCCTCTTCGGGGACAGCCGCGCAGTCGGGATCTGGCTCGTCTGGGCGGTCCTGGCGCTCGTGTTCAGTCGCGTCGGGAGCGCGACACCCATCGATCGCTCCGACGTCGGCTGGCAGCGCAAAGCCGTGGGCCTGCTGACGCTGGTGCTCGGTGCGCTCTGTTTCACGCCCGTTCCGATCGTCTTCACTGGGTAGGCTGGGACGAACAGCAACCCTTTACTGACAGTGCTGCGGCCTCTCAGGTATGACAGAGACCGTGCTGCTCATCGGCGGCGGGGGTCGCGAACACGCCGTCGCTCGCGCGCTCGCCGATTCGGACTGTGAACTGTACGCCTGTGCCGGCAACAAGAACCCCGGTATCACCCAGATCGCCGCGGGCTTCGAGACGCTCGATACCACCCACCCCAAGGCCGTGACGACCTACGCCGAGAGCGTCGACGCCGACCTCGCCGTGATCGGCCCGGAAGCGCCACTCGCCGCGGGCGTGGCTGACGCGCTCGACGAGGCGGGTATCTACGCGTTCGGCCCCCAGGAAGCCGAGGCCCGCATCGAGACGGACAAGGCCTTCCAGCGCCGCTTCATGAACCAGCACGACATCCCCGGCTGCCCGGACTTCGAGACGTTCGAGGACATGGAGGCCGCCTGCGAGTACATCGACTCCTACGACGGCGACCTCGCGATCAAACCCGCCGGCCTCACTGGCGGCAAGGGCGTTCGGGTCATGGGCGACCAGATCGACGCCGAGGAGGCCAAAGCATACCTCCGCAAATCCGACTACGACCGGGTCGTTCTCGAAGAGCGACTCGTCGGCGAGGAGTTCACCGTGCAGGCACTCGTCGCCAACGGCGAGGTTCGCGTCACGCCCGCCGTGCAGGATCACAAGCGCGCCTACGAGGGCGACGAGGGACCCAACACGGGCGGAATGGGCAGTTACAGCGACGCGACGCTCGAACTCCCGTTCATGGATCGCGACGATTACATGGCCGCCGTCGAGGTCATCGAGGCGACTGTCGACGCCCTCGATGGGTACAAGGGCGTCCTCTACGGGCAGTTCATGCTCACGACCGAGGGCCCGAAGGTCGTCGAGTTCAACGCCCGCTTCGGCGACCCCGAGGCGATGAACACTCTCCCCGTGCTCAACACGGACTTCCTCGACGTACTGACCGCGGCGCGCGACGGCGAGACGCTCCCGCAACTCTCCTTTGGCCCGAAAGCCACGGTGTGCAAGTACGCTGTTCCCGATGGCTACCCGACCGACCCTGAAGCCGGCACGAAAGTTACCGTCGACGAGGAAGGAGCTCGCGAGATCGCCAGCGAGTACGACGGCGAGGCCATCCTCTTCTACGCAAGCGTCGACGACCGCGAGGACGGGATCTACACCACCACGTCGCGATCCTTCGCCGTCGTCGGCGTCGCCGACACGATCACCGAGGCCGAGGAGATCGCCGAAGCGGTGCTCTCTGAGACGGGCGAGGAGGGCCTGCGGATGCGCCACGACATCGGCAAACCCGATCTGGTGCAAAAGCGGATCGACCACATGCAGGAACTGCGATAGACGCTCGACTTCGGTCGGACAGAGCCGGCGGCTTCTTATTCGGGGACCTCCAATCGCCGAGCGTGTCCGACGAGGAACCGTCCCGTTACGATCGGCTCTCCAGACAGGCCACGCCGGGGCCGCGTAACTCCCTGATGCACTGGCCCGAGACGCGCCACCCGCTTCGGGTGACGCTGAACTTCATCGTCGTCTGGATCGCCCGCTACTCCCCCAGTCTGAAACTCAAGAACTGGCTCCTCCGACGACTCGGCGCGGACGTCGGAGTCGGGGTCGCGTGGGCGCTGACGGCCACCCCTGACGTGTTCTGGCCCGACCTCATCACTGTCGAGGACGACGCCATCGTCGGCTACGACGCGACGATCCTCTGTCACGAGTACCTCCAGAACGAGTTCCGCACCGGCGAGGTCGTCATCGGCGAGCGCGCGATGATCGGCGCGGGTGCGATCATCCTCCCCGGCGTCCACGTCGGCGCGGACGCCCAGGTCGCCGCCAACTCGCTCGTGGATCAAGACGTCCCCGAGGGTGCGACCGTCGCGGGTGTGCCCGCGGAAGTGGTGGATCGACCAAACGACGGCGAGGACTCCGAAGAAGAGTGAGATCCGGTCAGGCGCGCGCCGGCTCGCGTTTCATCGCGAGTCGGGGCGAGACCGGAGGTCTCGCTGGCCCTGCGGGCGACTCATGGGTCGCCCGCAGAACGGCGTCGTGCGAGGGATGAGCGAGCCTTTGGCGAGCGAATCGGTTGGGGAGGGTGTGGCGCTGTGCTGTGGTGCGGTGCCTGGTGGATCGAAAGGGCGAGACTCGCGTGGCGCGACCGAAGGGAGGGCCACGAAGGTCGAACGGGGAGGTACGACCCGTGAGACTCGTCTGGCGCTGAACGGAGTGAAGAGCGTCGCTGAGGGGGCTCTATCTGAACGAACGCAGTGAGTGAAGATATCCCGCTCAGCGACCGCCAGCGAGTCGAGGGCGTTCGGGAGCCACTAGTAGAAACGAGTCCTAGCCTCGAATCCGAACGATCCCGCTTTTGAACACGCGCTGGTTGGGGATGATATACTCCTCGCCGTCGCTCTCGACGTGGGTGACGAAGACGTTGATCTCCTGGACGATCCCGCGCGTGCCGTCGATCTTGACCTCGTCGCCGATGCTGTAGGGCTGGGTCAACAGCAGGTACATCCCCGCAGCACCGGCAGCGAGCAGGTCCTTCAGGGCCAGCCCACTCAGGAACACGAGCCCGAAGGCGTAGACGGCGAGCAGGATCAACAGCGCGGCGGTCGCGACGCCCAGTTGGCCGAGGGCGACGAGCGCTGCGATGTAGTAGATGCTGTACTTGACGACTTCGGCGAGGAGACTCGCCTCCGGTAATTTGACGCTCTTGAGGCGTTCGTTGACGACGAGTTCGGCTTTGTCGCCGACGATGAGTCCGAGGATGATCGCGAGTGCGGCGATGAACAGCCGCGGGAGGAGGTCGACGAAGCGCGTCCAGAAGAGCTGCGGGTCGCCGAGCTGGGCGACGTTGACTGCGACGATGACACTCACGATGTAGACGGCCAGGGCCATCAGCTGTGAGAGGATGCCGACCGTCGAGAGCCCGACGTTGTTGACGGTCCGCTCGAACAGCGTCCCCTCGACGGCGTCGTCGACGCCCTGACTGACGAGAAAGCGCCGCGTCCCGCGCCAGGCGAGATAGCCCGCGATCGCGCCGATGACCAGAACGACGACGGCGATGGCGACCGCCCCCTTCTCCGAGAACAGGTCCCGGATCAGCCCCGGCGCGTCGATCTGTGCGGGATACGTCGACCGATGCCCAGACGACATCAGTAGTCCTCCGGATCCAGCTCCAAAATCAGTTCACCGCCCTTGAACGCCCGGACGAGGCCGTCACTCTCGCTGAGAACGATCGCGATGGCGTTGGTATCCCGCGTAACGCCCGCGGCGGCCATGTGGCGGGTCCCCAGCCCCTTCGGGATGTCGACGCCCTGGGCGGAGGGTTCGAGGTAGCGATACGCCGAGACGATCTTGCCCGAATCGGAGATGACGAACGCGCCGTCCAGCCGCGAGAACTCCTTGAGCATGACATTCACGATGGGGTCGCCGACGTGGACGTGCGATTTTTCGAACGGGTTGTAGCTCAGCGGCCGGGACTTGTTCATCACCTTGCCGGCGTCACCGACGACGAAGAGTGCGCCGACGGGCTTGCCCTTCTGCCCTTTCTTGCCGAGTTCGACGGCGACTTCCAGGACGTTCCGGACGACCGACGATTCGGCCCGGGAGTTGACGAACAGGTCGTAGACGCCCGACCGGGAGAACTCGCCGGCGCGGACGCGCATCACGGTGTCGATGTCGTCGCCGAAGCTCTTGAGCGCACATAGCAGGGTCATCTCCTCGTCGACCAGTCCCTGCTGGACCGCGCCTTCGATCCCGAAGCGCACGCGTTCGGTGGGGTTGCTGAACTCCAGCGGTAACTCGACGAAATCGTCGGCGCTGACAGTATTCTCCGGCCCGACGACGACCAGCGGGCGGTCGAGATCGTCGAACGACTCGTAGACCGACGAACTTGGAGAGAACAGACACGCTCCGTCGACGTCGGCGGCGAACTGGTCCAGAAAGTCCTCGAAACCGCTCATTGTCCGAAACTCTCTGCGGACCGAAAAAAGGGTTCCGGCGGCGTCTGACAGCCGTCTGCCGACTGTCACCTTCGTACCCGGACCAACGGAGCGACGTTCACGATCGATCCCGAATATTCCCAGGCGCTCGGAACGGAGAGACACGTATTTCCGCGTTCGCCGGCAAGCCATAGAGGAGACGATGGGTAACCTCAATACGTTGTTTTCCCCCGACCGGGTAGCCGTGATCGGAGCGACCGAGAGCGAAGGATCGGTCGGGCGCGCCATCATGGAGAACCTCCAGTCCGGGTTCACAGGCGAGATTCTGCCCGTGAACCCCAACACCGAGGAGGTCTTCGGGCTGTCTGCCTACGACAGCGTCCTGGACGCGCCCGACGTCGACCTGGCCGTCGTGGTCGTCCCGCCCTCGATCGTGATCGACGCGATCGAAGAGGCCGGCGAGGCCGGCATCACGGACGTCGTCGTCATCACTGCCGGCTTCGGTGAGTCCGGCAGCGAAGGCGCGTCCCGAGAACAGCAACTCAAGACGATCGCCGAAGAGTACGACATGAACCTCGTCGGGCCGAACTGCCTGGGTATCATCTCCACGCCAGTGGGGATGAACGCCACGTTCAGCCCGCAGTCCGCCCTGGAAGGCTCGATCTCGTTTATGAGCCAGTCCGGGGCGTTCATCACCGCCGTGCTGGACTGGGCCAGCGACCGCAATCTTGGCTTCGAGAACGTCGTCTCGGTGGGCAACAAGGCCGTCCTCGACGAGGGCGACTTCATCCGCCACTGGGGCGACGACCCCGACACCGACGTCATCCTCGGGTACCTCGAAGACATCGACGATGGCCGGGCGTTCATCGACGCCGCGCGCGAGGTCACGAACGACACGCCGATCGTCGTCGTCAAATCTGGCCGCACGGAAGCGGGCGCGTCCGCCGCGGCGTCTCACACCGGGGCGATCGCCGGCAGCGAGCGCGCCTACGAGGCCGGCCTCGAACAGGCGGGCGTCATCCGCGCCGAGTCCGTCCAGGAACTGTTCGACTACGCCGCGATCCTCGAAGACCAGCCCCTGCCAGACGGTGACGAGATCGCGATCGTCACCAACGCCGGGGGTCCAGGCGTGATGTCGACCGACGCCGTCGGCGACTCCGGGCTCTCGATGGCAACGTTCGCCGACGACACCCTCGGACGTCTCGAGGAGACGATGCCCGAGGCCGCGAACATCTTCAATCCCGTCGACGTCCTCGGGGACGCCCCGACCGAGCGCTACAGCGACGCGCTCGACGTCGTCCTCGAAGACCCGAACGTCGGCTCGGTGATCGTCGTCGCCTGTCCCACCGCGGTCATGGACTTCGAGGACCTGGCGGAGGTCATCGTCGAGAAACAGCAGGAGTACGAGACGCCGATCGCCGCGAGTCTGATGGGTGGAGACTCCGCGCGCGACGCCGAGGAAATCCTCGACGACGTCGGCGTCCCCTCCTATTTCGATCCCGCACGCGGGGTCAAGAGCCTCGACGCGCTCCGGGAGTACAGCGAGGTCAAACAGGCAGAGTACAGCCAACCCACAGCGTTCGACGTCGACCGAGAGCGCGCTCGCGAGATCCTCGAACGCACCAAAGAGCGTGAGACGAACAAACTCGGCGTCGAAGCGATGGATCTGCTCGACGCCTACGGCATTCCGACGCCCACAGGTGAGATCGTCTCGGACAAACAGGCTGCTGTCGAGGCCGCCGAGACCATCGAGGGCAACGTCGTGATGAAGATCGTCAGCCCGGACATTCTGCACAAATCTGACATCGGCGGGGTCGAGGTGAACGTCCCCGTCGAGGAAGTGGCCTCGACCTACGAGGACCTCATCAGCCGGGCGCGCAACTACCAGCCTGACGCGACCATCCTCGGCGTGCAGGTCCAGGAGATGCTCGACCTCGATTCGGGAACCGAGACGATCGTCGGGATGAACCGCGACCCGCAGTTCGGCCCGCTCGTGATGTTCGGGCTCGGTGGTATCTTCGTCGAAGTGCTCGAAGACGCCACCTTCCGGGTCGCGCCCGTCAGCGAGTCCGAAGCCACCGAGATGCTCGACGAGATCGACTCCGCCCCGCTGCTCAGGGGTGCGCGCGGCCGCGATCCTGTCGACGAGGCCGCGATCGTCGAGACGATCCAGCGCCTCTCACAGCTCGTGACGGACTTCCCGGCGATACTCGAACTGGACATCAACCCCCTCGTCGCGGCGCCCGACGGCGTCTCGGCGGTGGACATTCGCGCGACGATCGACCACGAAGAACTATAACACCATTCAGGAGCAATACCCACTATGGACCCACTACTCGTCACCTCGACCGAAGAAGCGACCGGCAAGACAGCAGTCAGCCTCGCGATGGCCAAACTGGCCGACGCGGCCGGCCACAGCGTCGGCTACATGAAACCGAAGGGCACGCGCCTGCAAAGTGCGACTGGCAAGACCCGCGACGAGGACCCTATGCTCGCGCGGGAGTTGCTCGACCTCGATGCGGAGATGCACGAACTCGAACCGATCGTCTACACGCCGACGTTCATCGAGGAGGCCATCCGCGGACGCGAACAGTCCGACGAACTCCGTGAACGAGTCCTCGAAAACTACGATCTGCTGTCGGAGGGCCGCGATCTGATGGTTCTGGAAGGCACGGACGAACTCACCACCGGCGGGATCGTCGATCTCACGGACCCGGAGATCGCCGAGTTGATCGACGCGAAGGTCGTCCTCATCTCGCGCTACGACGAGCCTGGCGACGTCGACGAGATTCTCGCCGCTGCCGACCAGATCGGTGACAACCTCGCAGGTGTGCTGTTCAACGCCGTGCCGGACAGCGCCCTCGACCAGCTCACCCAGGACGTCGCGCCGTTCCTCGAAAACCGCGGCGTTCCGGTGCTGGGCGTGATCCCGCGGGTCAAGGAACTCGCAGGTATGTCCGTCGGCGAACTTGCCGAGCGACTCGGTGCGGAAGTGCTGACCAGCGACGTCTCGACGGACGTGTTCATCGAGCGCTTTACTGTCGGTGCGATGTCCGCCGAGGGTGCGCTGACACAGTTCCGCCGGATGCAAAACGCCGCGATGATCACCGGGGGCGACCGCGCGGAGATCGTCACGGCCGCGCTGGAAGCCTCGGGGATCAAGTGTATCATCCTCGGCGGCGGCTTCCGGCCGACCGGCGCCGTGCTGGGCAAGGCAGAGAAACGGGGCGTCCCCGTGTTGCTGTTGCAGTCCGATACCCGGATGGTGATCGACCGCGCCGAGGACGTCCTGCGCAGCGGCCCGACGCGCGATCCCAAGACCGTCGAGCGGATGCAGGAACTGCTCGGCGATCACGCCGACGTCGACTCGCTGCTTGACGAGTAGCGTCGCCCCCCGGCAATCCCGAACGCCGACACAGCAGTCACGGCTCGACGCGCTATCAGCGCTGAAACGACGCTAGGCGCTTATTTGGCTGGCTCTCATAGTCTAGCCTGGAGCCATATCGGCTCCGTAGTGTCACACGCGCGGGAACCCATCTCCCGCCGTTTCCCTTTGGCTGTGGCGTCAACTTCTATACGTGCGGCGCTACCACGCAGTCGCATGACTGATGATAGCACAGGGGAGGGACCGGGCCCGAGTCGCCAGCGCGACGTCTACATGCAGGGGATGGCCGACGTGACGCCCGACGTTCCGGTCGCCTACGAGGAGCTCGAAGCCGCAGCCCTGGAAGCACTCGACCACGAGGCAGCGGGCTACGTCGCTGGCGGTGCGGGCGGCGGCGAGACGATGGCGAGCAACCGCGAAGCCTTCGACCGGTATCGGATCGTTCCGCGGATGTTACAGGACGTCGCCGAGCGCGACCTCTCGGTCGAACTGTTCGGCCGGACCTACGAGACGCCGGTCGCGCTCGCACCCGTGGGGGTGCTCTCGATCGTCCACGAAGACGCCGAATCGGCAGTCGCGGCAGCAGCCTCAGAACACGACGTCCCCATGCTCCTGAGTACCGTCTCCTCGGTCGCGCTCGAAGACGTCGCCGCCGACCTCGACGCACCCGGGTGGTTTCAGCTCTATCCCAGCGCCGACCGCGAGGTCTCGAAGAGCCTGCTCGAGCGCGCCGAGGACGCGGGCTACGAGGCGCTGGTGGTCACCGTCGACACGCCGATGCTCGCCTGGCGCGAGCGCGACATCGAAGACGCGTACCTCCCCTTCCTCGATGGCGAGGGACTGGCGAACTACCTCGACGACCCGGCGTTTCGCGACCGCCTCGATGTCGACCCCGAGGTGAACGAACTCGCCGCCATCCGAGAGTTCGTCGACATCTTCGGCGATCCCTCGCTGACCTGGGACGATCTCGAATGGCTCGTCGAACAGACCGATCTACCCGTAGTGGTCAAGGGGATTCTCCACCCCGATGACGCGCGGGCGGCGGTGGCGGCCGGTGCCGATGGCGTCGTCGTCTCGAACCACGGCGGCCGGCAGGTGGGGCGCGCGATTCCGGCCCTCGAAGCACTGCCCGACGTCGTCGCGGCCATCGGCGAGGACGCAGCAGTGCTGTACGACAGCGGGATTCGGCGGGGTGCCGACGTCGTGATCGCACTCGCACTCGGCGCGGAGCTGGTACTGCTGGGCCGGCCCTACGTCTACGGGCTCGCACTCGATGGGGCCGACGGGGTCGACGCAGTGGTGTCGAACGTCCTGGCCGACCTCGACCTGACGCTGGGGCTGGCGGGCCAGTCCGCGGTCGGGGACCTCGACGAATCGATCCTGCGCCGCGATCAGGAGTGAGGCCCATCTGGCAGACCTGAAACAAAATTATATAGCGTCGTCTATTACGTCGGGGTAAGTGACGGACACAGACACTCACGCCGAGTCGGCCGTGATCGTCAAGCGAGTCGACTCCGGCAGCGCGGACACGACCGAAGTACGGGATCTGGCCCGTGCAGCGGGCTACGAGGTCGCCGGCGAGGTGACCCAGACCCGGACCGAAGACCCCGCCTATCACCTGGGGGAAGGGAAAGCCGACGAACTGGCCGCGGTCGTCGCCCGAACCGAGGCGACGGTCGTCATCTTCGACAATCAGCTCGGTCCCTACCAGACGTACAACCTCGGGAACAAGCTCCCCGAGGGCGTCCGAATCCTCGATCGATTCCGGCTGATCCTCGAAATTTTCGGCCAGCGCGCCCAGACCCGCAAGGCCCAGTTGCAGGTCGAACTCGCGGAACTTCGGTACGAACTCCCGCGAGCGGAGGCCAAGGCCAGCCTCGCAAAGCGCGACGAGCGCCCGGGATTCATGGGGCTGGGGGAGTACGACGAGTCGCGCGAGCAGGACATCAAAAATCAGATCGCAAACATCCGCGAGGAGCTGCGCTCGATCGAAGAGACAGAACAACACAGGCGTGAGCAGCGCCGCGAGTCGGGCTTCGATCTGGTCGCGCTGGCGGGCTACACCAACGCCGGGAAGTCGACGCTGTTGCGGCGACTCGCCGCGGATCTGGACGTCGACGCGAACGAGGGCCTCCACCCCGACCTGGACTCGACGGCCGAGAGTCAGGATCGCCTGTTCACGACGCTGGGCACGACGACTCGCCGGGCCGACCTCGACCGCCGGGAGGCGCTCGTGACCGACACCGTCGGGTTCATCTCCGATCTCCCACACTGGCTGGTCGAGTCGTTCAAGTCCACGCTGGACTCGGTCTACCGGGCCGATCTCGTCCTGCTGGTCGTCGACGTCGGCGAGTCTGTCGAGGAGATTCGCGAGAAGCTCGTCACCTCCCACGACACCCTCTACGAGCGCAACGAAGCGCCCATCCTCACTGTTCTGAACAAGATCGACACGGTTGACGACGAGGAACTACAGGAAAAGCGCGAGGCGTTGGCCGCGCTCGCGCCCAATCCGGTCGCAGTCAGTGCGAAAGAGGGGCTCAACATCGATCGGCTGCGCGAGCGGATCGACGAGGCGTTGCCGGAGCTACAGCGTGAGCGGCTCGTGCTCCCGATGACTGACGAGACGATGAGCCTCGTCTCGTGGATCCACGACCACGCCTCCGTTGAAAACGTCGACTACGGCGAGCAGGTCGTCATCGAGTTCGAGGGCCGACCCGCTATCGTCGAGCAGTCACGGGCGAAAGCGGGTGAATTGGTCGAAGCGTCGGCGTGAGTGGCTCGCGCGGCAATTCGCCGCGCGAGTAGAGGGGCTCGCGCGATACTGACATCGCGCGAGTAGAGGGGCTCGCGGGGCAATTCGCCGCGAGAGTAGAGGGGCTCGCGGGGCAATTCGCCGCGAGAGTAGAGGGGCTCGCGCGGCAATTCGCCGCGCGAGTAGAGTCAGCCTATCGCTGGAGCGACGAGAAGATGTCGCTCAGCCGGCCGGCGTCGCCGGTGACGACGCGGTCGGAGTTGAAGAGTTTGACCGCGAGTGCGACCATGGCGATCGCGAAGACGGCTTCGTAGGCGACGCCGAGGACGATGAGCGTCGAGTCACCGAACATGAGCTGTTTGGGTGCCATCGCGGGGTAGCTGAACGGGATCGCGTAGACGATCGCACGCAGCGGCAGCGACAGCGTCGTGACGTCGAAGAACATCGACACCATCGCAGGTGCGCCGGCCAGCACCGCGAGTGGGAAGACGAGCACCTGCGCGCCTTGCTGGTCGCCGGCGAAGATGCCGAGACAGAGCGCGATCGCCAGCGCCGCGATGATGGCGAAAAAGACTGCCGCCCCGATCAGGACGTAGTCGATCGGCCCCAGCGCGAACGTCTCGGGGAGTCCGGCGCCACCGTCTCCGAGCGACAGCGACGACTGGTAGTACCATAGCGAGACGCTGAGGACGCCCGCGCCGAACAGCCCGACAGACGCACTGCCCACGAGCTTGGCTGCGACGATCGTCCGGCGTGCGACGGGCATCGTCAGCAGCGTTTCGAGGGTCTTGTTCTCGTTTTCGATCCCCATCGAGTTCATCACCATCTGCCCGGAGAAGATGATCACCATCACGATCGCGATCGGGATGAACATGAACTGCGAGGAGATCGTGTCCGAGAGCACCGCTGGCGAGCGATCCATCCGAACTCCCTTGACGTAGGTGCGTTCGACGCTGGTGACCGGCTCCAGTTGCGCGGGCGTCGCACCGGTGACGTTGGCAGCGATCGCCTGATTGGCCGTCGACAGCGGCGCGCTTCCCTTGCCCGCTTCGATGATCCCGCCGAGACCGACGTCGTCGACGAGACTGTAGATCTCGAGGCGTCCGGGAACGGACGCGTTCGCGACCTGTTCGGAGAAGTTCCCGGGGATCACGACCACTGCCGAGCCGCCCGCCTTTCGGGTGTCCCGGACGGCCCGGTCGGTCGAGACGTCGGTCTCGCGGTAGGTGACGTTCGTCTGTTGCTCGTAAGTCTCGACCAGCATGTCGGCGTACTGGCCGCTGTCGTTGACGACGAGGCCGACCGACGCCTGCTGGTCGGCCTGGTCCTGGATGCCGCCGAAGCCGGCCCCCATCCCGACGAACAGAACGGGGATGAACAGGATCGGCAGGACGTATCGCGGCCGCAGCAGTTCGCGGGCCTCCTTGCGCACCAGTCGGAGGAAGTCGCTCATGCCGTCACCTCCATGAAGACGTCCTCGAGATTCTCGACGTCGTATTCGGCGACGAGTTCGGTCGGCGATCCGACGGCGACGATCTCGCCCTCGTTGATCAACCCCACGCGGTCACAGAGGTACTCTACTTCCAGCATGTTGTGCGAGGAGAGGATCACACTGCGCTCGGGGCTGGGGTAGTCTTTGATCACCTCGCGGACCTCCCGGGCGTTGCGAACGTCCAGCCCCGAGGTCGGCTCGTCCAGAATCGCGAGCTGTGGCTCGGTCATCAGCGAGCTCGCTAACAGGAGTCGGCGAGTCATCCCTTTGCTGTACTCGCTGGTCTTGTCGGTGATCCGCTCGCCCAGGTCCGCGAGTTCGACGCCGCGCTCGAGTAACTCACCTGGGTCGTCGGCGTAGAACCCGGCGACGAATTGCAGGAACCTGCGCCCGGTCAGGTTCTCGTAGGCTCCGGCCTCCTCGGGTAGGTAGCGGATCGCCTCCCGAACCGCATTTGGGGCACTCGTCACGTCGGCTCCGAACACCGAAACCTCGCCGTCGTCGGCCGACAGCAGCGTTGACATGATCCGTAGCGTCGTCGACTTACCAGCACCGTTGGGCCCCACGAGCCCGAAGATCTCGTTCGGCGCAACCTGAAACGAAAGATCGCCCAGCGCCTGGACGTCGCCGAATCGCTTTGCTAACCCCTCGACCCGTACTGCAGTGTCGCTCATTGCTATCCGGCGGTACCGCTGCAGAGGGCTTAAAAAGGAACACCGCACTTCAGAGTCAGAAACTCCGTCCCGATCAGGCCCTGAAGCCTTCGAGAACGCCCGCGCCGTCGGTGTTACCCAGATCTTCGAGCGTGGCGCGCTCGGGGTGGGGCATCAGGACCGCGACGTGGTCGCCGCGGTCGCCCGTGACGCCCGCGACGCTGTGTTTCGAGCCGTTGGGGTTGGCCTCGGGGCTGACAGTGCCCTCGGCGTCACAGTATCGGAAGACGATCCGGTCGTCGGCTTCCAGTTGTTCGAGTCGGTCGTCGTCGACCTCGAAACGGCCCTCGCCGTGGGCGATCGGGAGCTCGATGACGTCGCCTTCTTCGTAGGCAGCCGTCCAGGGTGTGTCGGCGTTCTCGACGCGGAGGTGGACGTGCTCACACTGGAAGCGCGCGCTCTCGTTGGTCGTGAACGCCCCAGGGGTGAGCGAGGACTCCGAGCCGATCTGTGCGCCGTTACAGATGCCCAGCACGGGCATGCCGTCGTCGGCCGCGGCTCGAACCTCGTCCATGATCGGCGAGCGAGCGGCCATCGCGCCGGCTCGCAGATAGTCGCCGTAGGAGAACCCGCCGGGGAGGACGATGCCCTCGACCTCGGCGGGGAGACCGTCCTCGTGCCAGACGAGTTCGGCGTCGACGCCGAGCGATTCCAGGGCCTGGACGGCGTCCCGATCACAGTTGCTCCCGCCGAACCGAATTACTGCGATAGTCATCGGTGGTCGATCTCGACCTCGTAGTCGTGGATGGTCGGGTTCGCGAGCAGGCGTTCGGCCATCGATTCGACGCGCTCGGCAGCGTCGTCGACGGAATCGGCTTCCAGATCGATCTCGAAGTGGTCGGCCGACCGCAGGTCTTCGAGTTCGAACCCGAGGCGTTCGAGCGCGCGCTGGGTCGTCTCGGCTTCGGGGTCAAGGACCCCTGTTTTCAGGCGAACCGTCACCGTCGCGGTGAACTGCGTCATTACTGAAGCGGCCGTGACGACCGATCAAAACGCTTGTGATACTGCCGGCAGCGCGTCGGGAGCGACAATTCCTACAGCGACTGCCAGCCCGTCGGCTGGTCGTCTAGCCCACGGATCCGGACCTCCGCCCCGGTCTCGTCCTCGCGGACGTCCAGGCGGGCGTCGAACGTCTGGGCGATCGTCGCGAAGGCCTCGTCCTCGACGGCGTCGGGGTCGACGCTGAAGACGCCGAGTCCCTCCGCCGTGCGGATCCGGCTGGTGATCGTATGCAAGAATCGGTAGACTGCCCGGAAGTCCTCGGCGTAGACCAGCAGCGTCGAGATCGAACTGAGACCGACCCGGATCTGGGCCAGCCCACTGCCGCGCAGCGACTCGTACAGCGAAGAGAACTCCATCCCGATTCCCGTGAGGTCGCTCGGACTGCCGACGTGTCGGATCGGGGCGTCCTCGGCGTCCTGACCGTGCTGGCTCGCGTCGATAAGACACATCCGTCCGGGGTCGAACGTGTGGCCCAGTCCTTCGTAGGTCTCGGCTACGGTGATCCCGTCGTCGTCGGTAGTGACAAACAGCATGCCCTCCCCCTCGCCGCCGGCCAACAGTTCGTACAGCAAGTCCTGTGTTCGGCCGTGTGGCGGCCCCGTCACGAGTAGGTTCGTCCCGGCCGGGATCGGCTCGAGCGGGAGTCGCTCGAAGACGTACGCTTCGGTCAGTTTCGTCGTCATCGCGCCCCCTGGTGGTCCGGTTTGGGAACCGCGCGTTCGGTCTCTCTGAGCCGTCGCCGGAGCTCGAGTTGCTCCATCAGCTCGTCGGCGAACTTCCGGAGATCCTCGATTTCGCTGTCGGTGTACGATCGCGGCTCGTCGTGGATGAGACAGAGCGCGCCGATCGGCAGTCCGTCGGGAGTCTTCAGCGGGACGCCGGCGTACGAGCGGATGTCCAGTTCTTCGAGGACGTCGACGTCGGCGAATCGACCGTCGGACTGGACGTTCTCGACGATCATGTGGTCGTCTTCGAGCAACGTGTAGGTACAGATCGTATCTTCGCGGTCTAACTGCTCCCAGTCGGCGCCCTTGCAGGCCAGAAAGCGCTCTTCGTGGGCGTCGACGATCCCCGCGAACGCGACGGCGACATCGAAGTGACTGGCGACGAGGTCGCTGAGTCGATCGACGGTCTCTGCGGCTTCGAGGTCGGTGACGTCGTAGCGCTCGATGGCGGCCAGTCGCTCGTCTTCGGTCTCGGGGATCGGATAGGCGAGTTGGCTGCGCTGGCTGACGACGTTGCTGATCAACCGTGCCAGGGCTGTCACGGAGTCGGGGATCTCCTTGGGGAGGTACTCGACGACGACGCTGCCGAACGCTGCGGTTCGGATCGCGTCCGGCGTCGCGTTCGTATAGAGAATACACGAGAGGTCGGGCTGGTTGTCCCGGATCCACTCGACCAGTTCGAGGCCGGCCCCGTCGGGCAGGTCGTGCTCGGTGACGAGACAGTCGATGGCAGTCGATTCCAGGATGTCCACGGCCTCGTCGATCGTCGCACACGTCTCGACTGATGCGTCGACGAGCGGCGAGACTTCGAGGTCCGTGGCCGTCTCCAGCCGGGCGTCGTCGTCGGGATCGACGTAGAGGACGGACACGGGGTCTGCGTCCGGCATAGGTCTCATTGACGTTCCCAGCCGTATAGCTCTGCTGTCCCGAACCGGAAACGCGAAGCGTTTTTGCGTGGTGACGAAGTCATTTCAGGCAATGACTCTCCACAGCCGCCCGCGGGGTGATGCTCGTGACGCGTGAGAAGTACACCGAGATCACGGTCGTCGGCGAGGACGACACCGGGTTGATCGCGAACGTCACCTCGCTGTTGTTCGAGCGCGGCGTCAACATCGAAGACCTCGATCAAGCCGTTCGCGAGGGCGTCTTCCGGATGACCATGCTCGTCGACACTGCCGAGATGGTCTGTACGGAGGCGAAGCTCCGCGACGACCTGAACGACCTCGGCGACGACCTCGGGGTCGACATCAAGGTTCGCTTCCCGAAAGACCGGGAGACCCAGTCGATCGCCGTCATGGTCACCAAGGAATCCCACTGCCTGGAGGCCATCTTCGAAGCCTGGGCCTCCGGCGACCTCGGTGCGGACATCGACGTCGTGATCGGCAACCACTCCGATCTGCAGCCGCTCGCCCAGAAGTACGACGTCCCGTTCCACGACATCGGTGACGAGAAGGGCACGCCCGACGAGGAGGAACTGCTCGACTTGCTGGAGGAGTACGACTCCGATCTGGTCGTGCTCGCGCGGTACATGCGCATCCTCTCGCCGGACGTGGTCTTTCGCTACGAGAGCCAGATCATCAACGTCCACCCGAGTCTCTTGCCGGCGTTCCCGGGCGCGTCAGCATATATGCAGGCCATCGAGGAAGGAGTCCGTATCGCAGGCGTCACCGCCCACTACGTGACGACCGATCTCGATCAGGGGCCGATCATCACTCAGCGGGCGTTCAACGTCCCCGACGACGCGACCGAAGAGGAGCTACAGCAGATCGGCCAGCCCCTCGAAGCCGAGGCGCTCATCGAAGCGATCAAACTCCACCTCACTGACGAGGTGTCGGTCCACCGCGGCCGGACGAAACTGCGCGACCCCGAGGACACCGACGCCCAGCTCGGCGCGCCCGAGAAGCTGGACCAGATCAACCCCGATCGGCCGATCGACGGCCTCGGGGAGTTCGTCGCAGGCCAGGAAGACGACGAGGAAGTCGAGGCGGACGACTGAGCACGAGAGTACGGCTCAGGGATCTGTAGAACACCAGTTCCTGCATTTTTCGTCTATCGATGACAGTGGTTCACTGTCCAGTCACGACGCTGTCGGTGAGATCGTCGAGCGTGCGCTCGATCTCGTATTCGGGTGTCGTGACGCGAATGGGAGCGTCTTCGGAGATATCTGCAAATTTGAGCTCCATCGTGTAGCTACCGTCGCCCTCGATCGGCGTGGCCTCGCGCTGACCCGTCGGGTCGTGGAAGGCCCAGGCGCTCTCGCCGGCGTACTCCCGTGCCGTCTGCCCGCGGATCTCGTAGCTCGCGGGTCGATTTTCCACGTCGTTGCCGGCGACGGGATAGCCCCGGTCGTACCAGGTCCAGAACCCCTCGTCGATGACGGCGACGTTCTCGAAACCGTTCTCGATCAGCGTGGACGCCCGAATCGACGAGAGGTGGTGCGGACAGCCACAGTAGGCGACGATCGTGGTATCTTTCGGCCATTCGGAGACTGGACCGCCTTCGAAATCGCTTCTGGCGGTACTCAACACCGCCCCCTCGACGTGGGACGCTTCGTACGAGGTTCGGCCGCGGGCGTCGGCGAACCGCACCTCGTCGTTCTGGAACCACTCGTAGGTCGTCTCGACTGGTGCGAGCGGGACCTCGTAGCCGTTGGTAGTCGTCGTCTCGAAGTCGTCGACGAACGACGACTGATTTTTGTCGTCGCCCCCGAGACAGCCGGCCACCGCCGCGACGCCCCCACTCGCCAGAAACGCACGTCGTTTCATTGCGCTGTCCTACCTGGGGGAATCTTGAGTACCTGACGCTTCGCGTCGGAAGAATTATAGATTACGGACGGTTTCGACGGCTTCCTCGATGGACGGGGCGTCGAAGACTGCCCGTCCCACGTAGGCGTTCGTGCCGGCACAGTACAGGTCACGGGCGGCCTGGATCACATCGTCCGCCAGTGGCGCTGGCTGGCGCTCACACAGCGACTTCCAGTCGGCGACATCCTGTTCGTCGGCAGCGACTTTCGCTTCGGAGACGGCCTCGACCCACTCTGGCTGGGTGCGCTTGTGGTACTGGCGGATGACCTCCTTGGAAACCTCCTGGCCGTCGTAGGCGAAGCGGTTCTCGTCGAAGGTCCCGACGACGTCGGCGACGCGAATCTCGCCGTTGTAATACAGACACTCGATCTTTCCGTCCTCGTGGACGAACCCGGTATCGGCGGCGCGCTCGTTGAGGATGTGATTGACCGACAGCGCCAGTTCCTCCAGGCGCTCGATGTCGGCTTTGCCCGCGATCCGGTCGGCTTCCTCGCGGTCGAGGTAGCGATCCTGCTCCTCGTACTTCGTGGAGAACTCGACGACCGGTTCGGGTAATTCGACGACTTCCTCGGGCCACGTCTCGACATCGAGGCCGTGATCGCTCGGCTCGGTTCGCGTGCGCAGCGAGGAGCCGACGGGGACGGTGTTTCGGAAGACGATCTCCAGCGGGATCAGGTAGTTCGCGCCCGCCGCGTCGTGATAGGCGTCGTAGTCGTAGTCGGTTCCCACGTTCGGGAGGTCCGGGACCTGCGTGAGCGAGATGGCCATCTCACGGGGGCGGTGACCGGCGTCGAGCGCCTCGTGGAGATCGATTGGCTCGCCCTTCGCTCGCGGCTGGTCGCCGCTCGCGTTCCCGGCGGTCCGCTGGGCCTCCCCCTCGACGACGCCCTCGTAGTGGGTCGGGATGTGGTTCTGGCCGAGCAACTCGAAGTTGAACGCGCCCATCACACACAGCGACGCGCCTTTCTCGGGGATCTGGTCGGGCATCTTCCCCCAGTCGAACACCGAGTAGTCGTCGGTGAACACGAACGATCCGCGGCCGAACGACTCGGCGGTTGGTTCCTCTTGAATTCGAAAGTCCTTGACGCTCGTCATTGGCAGACCCTTCCACCCCGGCAACCAAAGGGTTTGCACATCGTGGCGGCCACCACAGACGGATCGACTCTGTGGCTACCGAAGACCTATCAGACGGCGCGGTCAGTATTCATGTATGTACGAGGACATCCTCTTCCCGTTCGACGGCAGCGAAGGGGCGGCCGAGACTCTCCATCACGCCGCGGAGATTGCCAACTGGACCGACGGCGAGATCCAGCTGCTGTACGTCGCCGATACGACCGAGTACAGCACCACGCGCGTCCAGTCGACGGTCGTCGACGGACAGGTCGAACACGGCGAAGACATCCTGGAGACCGCAGCCGAGACCCTCGACTCGCTGGCGGCCGACTACTCGACGGACGTCGTCCAGGGTGCTCCCGCCGAGACGATCGTCGAGTATGCCGAGAAATACGACTACGACGTGATCGTCATGCCGACCCAGGGCCGCCAGGGCCTCTCGCGGTATCTGCTGGGCAGTGTCACCGAGAAAGTGGTCCGGCTCTCGTCGATCCCAGTGCTCACTTCGCGGATGAACCCCGACGACGCGTTCGAGTTCCCATACGAGCAACTCCTGCTGGCGACCGACGGGAGCCAGTCAGCAGAGCACGCGGCCATGCACGGGCTCGATCTCGCGGCGGCGCTCGACGCCACCGTCCACGCGCTCTCGGCCGTCGAGACGGCCGTGATGGGTCCGGATGTCGAGGACGTCACGAACGCCGGCCGGGATGCCGCCGAGGAGGCCGTCGACACAATCGCGAACGCGGCCCAGCGGCGAGGGATCGACGATATCGTCCGGCACGTCGAGGACGGCGCGCCAGCGGAGACGATCCTCGACGTGATCGAAAGCGAGGACATCGACGCGGTCGTGATGGGGACGACCGGCCGCCGCGGGATCACGCGCATCCTGCTGGGGAGCGTTGCCGAGAAGACAGTCCGTTCGGCCCCCGTCCCGGTGATCACTGTTCACGGTCCAGACGAAGCCGAGTGAGTGGTGCGTTCTGAGTCCCTGTGATCGCCGGATCCGGAACGTCTTAGTGAGGCCCAATCGAGCCTCCAGGCGATGGCGAATCTCCCGCTCGACGTGACGATCATCGTCCTCACGACTGGCTTTATCTGGCTCGGGAGTGGGTGGCTCGAAGGTGCGAGTGAGAAGCTCTCGGCCTATTACGGACTCCCCGAGGTCGTCCAGGGGTCGATCGTCACGGCGATCGGATCGAGCTTTCCGGAACTCGCGACAGTCGTCGTCGCAGCCGTTACGGTGGGTTCGCTGGAACTCGGCGTCGGTGCGATCGTCGGCTCGGCGATCTTCAACATCCTCGTGATCCCCGCGCTGGCCGGGATCGCGACCGAAGACGACATCGAGTCGAATCGGACGCTCGTCTACAAGGAAGCCCAGTTCTACATGCTCGCGGTGTCGGTGCTCGTGATCACCTTCGCGATGGCAGTGATCTACTATCGCGTTCCGACGGCCGAGCACCTCTCCGGAGAGATCACGCGGCCGCTGGCGATGATCCCGATCGCCCTCTACGGGCTGTATCTGTTCATCCAGTATCAGGACACCGCCGAACACGAGGCCGATCCCGAGGCCGGCGCGGGCGTAGACGTCTTGCGTCAGTGGGGACTGCTCCTGGCGGGGTTGGTCGTCATCCTGCTCGCGGTCGAGCGGCTGGTTCACTCGATCGACGTTATCGGGACCGAACTGGGCGTCCCGGAGTTCGTGATGGGCGTGACGATCGCGGCCGGGGCGACTAGTCTCCCGGACGCGCTGGTCAGCCTTCGGGCTGCTCGGGACGGCCGCGGGGTCGCCTCGCTGGCGAACGTTCTCGGTTCGAACACTTTCGACTTGCTCGTGGCGATCCCGGTTGGCGTGCTCATCGTCGGGCCGACGCCGATCAACTTCTCGATGGCCGTCCCGATGTTCGGCGTGTTGACGCTGGCGACGATCCTCCTGTTTACCGTGCTGCGGACCGGACTCGCGCTCTCGACCGTCGAGTCCTACGCGCTGCTCGGGTCGTATATCGCCTTCGTCGCCTGGGTCGTCCTCGAAACCGTGAGTGATGTCGTCGACTACCTACCCAACTAGCGGCTGAAACGGCCGCCGACCCGCGACGTTTTTACGGCTCCCGAGCAAGTCCCGTGCAATGGCCGACCGGGCTTCGACCGGGACGAACGTGCCCCGGAATCGCTTCGAGTTTGCCCACCGTCCCGAAACCGACCAGTCGTTCGAGAACGCGCTTTCGAAGGCTCGCGACGGCACTCGACTGTCTGTCGCTGACGCCATCGCACTCCTCACGACCGGGACCGAGCGCGCGGGGATCGACCGAGAGCGCAAAGAGCAGGTGCTGGAAGCCGCCGACCGCCGCCGCGCCGAGGTTGTCGGCGAGGAAGTCACCGTCGTCGCCAACCTCAACAACAACGTCACCACGGCCTGCAACACCGGCTGTCTGTTCTGTAACTTCAAGGACCGCTCCGAGCAGTTCCTGATAGAGAGCGACAGCGACCACGGCGGATTCACCAAGACGCCCGAACAGAGCCGCGAGATCGTCGCGAGTGCGCTGGAACGCGGGATCTACGAGGTGACCTCGGTCTCGGGACTCCACCCGGCGTTCGCGCTCGATGGCGAGCACCGCGAGATACTCGAATCGAGCGATCGCGGGGATCTGAACTACAAATCTCCGTCCCGGTACGAGACCGATCCCGGAACCTACTGCCAGCAGATCGACGCGATGGACGTCGGCGGCGTGCACGTCCACTCGATGACGCCCGAGGAGGCCGCCCACGCTCGCCGCGGCACCGACTGGGACTACGAGGAAGTCTACCAGCGACTGGCCGAGGCCGGCCTCGATTCGGTTCCGGGAACGGCTGCCGAGATCCTGGTCGACGAAGTCCGGGGCGTGATTTGTCCGGGCAAGATCGACACCCAGGGGTGGCTCGACGCCATCGAAGCGGCCGCCGCGGTCGGGCTGGATACGACGGCGACGATGATGTACGGCCACGTCGAGAACGAGGCCCACCGCGCCCTGCACCTGCAGCGCGTCCGCGAGTTGCAGGATCGGACGGGAGCGATCACTGAATTCGTCCCCCTCTCGTTCGTCCACCGGAACACCCCGCTGCACGAGCGCGGGATGGTCGACCGTGGCGCGAGCACCGACGAGGACGAACTGCTGATCGCCGTCTCGCGGCTCTTCCTCGACAACGTCGAGCACATCCAGTCGTCGTGGGTGAAATACGGCGACGCCCAGGGACTGAAGATGCTGACCTGTGGCGCGGACGACTTCATGGGGACGATCCTGAGCGAGGAGATCACCAAGCGCGCCGGCGGGGACTTCGGTGAATATCGCTCCTTCGCGGAGTACGTCGAGATGATCGAGTCGATCGGCCGCATCCCGGTCGAGCGCTCGACCGACTACCGACAGCGTCGTCGGATCGAGGGGCCGCCCTATGGGCCTGTTCTGGGACCGAACGCCGACGGGACGCCGCTGGTCTAGGCGTCTGGACTGCGTTTCGATACCGGATTCTCACCACGTTCCAGCACCGCTCGCAGACGCTCGCCAGCCGCGTCCTCCGCTTCGACGGCGGCTTCGATCCGGTCGGAACACCAGCCGTCGCGATAGTGGTGCTCGTAGACCGGCAGCCGCTCGCGCAGCGGGACGCCGGCTTCGTCGGCGATGTCCTCGAGTTCCTGGATGGCCGGCCAGGCGTACTCGGGATTGATGTGGTCGTCTGTCACCGGCGAGACGCCGCCGAGGTCGTCGATTCCGCAGTCGAGCAACTCCCTCACAGGAGCGAGGTTCGGCGGCGACTGGACGCTCACCTCGGGGGGGAGGGCTGCGCGGGCCATCGCCGTCACGCGGCGCATCGTCTCCAGACTGGGAGAGCCACCGCTCCAGCGCTCGTTCTCGACGACGGGCTGGACGATCACTTCCTGGATGTGGCCGTATCGCTCGTGTAGCTCGCGGATGGCCAGCAGGCTCTCTGCTCTGTGGTGCCAGTCCTCGCCGATCCCCACGAGGATCCCCGTCGTGAACGGGATACCAAGTTCGCCCGCGACTCGAAGGGTATTGAGCCGCTGGCCCGGGGATTTCGCCCGCGGGCCACCGTGAGCCTGTACGTCGGCAGTCGTTTCGAGCATCACGCCCATCGAGGCGTTGACGTCGGCGACCGTCGCCATCTGCTCGCGGGTCTGGTCGCCCGGATTGGCATGGGGGAGCAACCCCTCGTCGAGGGCGATCTCGCAGGCCTCCCGGAGGTACTCGTGGATCGAGTCGTGGCCCCACTCCTCCAGCTGGTCGTGGATCTCGGTGTAGCGGTCGTCGGGGTCGTCCCCGAAGGTGAACAGCGCTTCCGTACAGCCGACCGCCGCGCCGTCACGGCAGATCTCCCGGACTGCCTCGGGTGACAGGAGGCTGGCCTGTCCGGGCGGGTCGTAGTAGGTACAGTACGTACAGGTGTATCGGCAGGCCGTGGTCAGGGGGACGAAGACGTTGCGGGCGAAGGTGAG